>Ga0209373_10000118_pt1 | contig 170307 bp, 152 predicted proteins | sample Higcelweek5metaG_FD_187173 | JGI IMG/M metagenome (GOLD analysis project Ga0209373, IMG submission 187173) | Freshwater pond sediment microbial communities from the University of Edinburgh, under environmental carbon perturbations - High... | ecosystem: Environmental > Aquatic > Freshwater >... | reverse complement strand
TCTGATCACTCCAAAGTGCAAGCTTTTTTAGGTAAAATTGTTATTTCCCTTGCACTTATTATATCATATATTTGCAGAAATGTCACTATTTATGCCGAATTTTTATTTATTCAGTACACATTAATTATAAAACTTTCATATTATGTAATGTGATGAATTTCACAATAGTAATAGGGGGTGATAATGAGTGTTCTATATATCTGATTATAAAATTGAAAAAATTATGGAGGAAACAGTAGGAGAAATTATAGATTATGGCGTTAAAATGGTAGGAGCGCCGCTGGAATGGCCCGAAACTTTAGGTGAAGGTATTAATGTAGGTATAATAGATACGGGTGTGGATATTACTCATCAAGACCTTAAACCAAATATAAAGAAGTACATAAATTTTGCGGATGTTGACATAGATAATATATTTGACGAAAATGGTCACGGAACCCATGTAGCAGGAATAATTTCAGCTGCTCAAAATAATTTTGGTATTATTGGAGTTGCTCCATGCGCTAATTTATATATAGCTAGGGCATTTAATAAAAATGGATATTCTGCTCCGGGGGCTATTATTAAGGCAATAAACTGGATGATTGATAATGAGGTTAAAATTATTAATATGTCTTTTACGACGAATGAATATTCAGCTGAATATCATGAAGTGATAAAACAAGCCTATGCAAGCGGAATTACAATGGTCTGCGCTGCGGGTAACAGCGGAGGGGAGCTTGCGGGTGATTCTGTCGGATATCCTGCGAAGTTTAATGAGACAATTTCAGTAGCTGCTGTTGATATAAATAAGAAGGTCACTGAGTTTAGTTCAAAAGGATTAAAAACAGACATTGCTGCAGCAGGTTATGAAATATTATCATGCTATCCGGAAAATAAATTTGCCCGTCTTAGCGGAACTTCAATGGCAACACCTGTAATATCGGGCGCGGCTGCAATTTTACAGAATAAAGCGAAATCAAGAATCGGCAGATATCTTACGCCGGAAGAAATGAAATTAATTATGTGTATATATACAGAAGATATCGAAGAAAAAGGTAAAGATAGAGCAGCAGGATGCGGTATATTCAGTTTTGGGAGAATTCAGACTGCAAAACAAGCCTTATCAAATGAATATTTGAATGGTTATCAAAAATAAAAGAGCGGCTCTCGCAGCCGCTCTTTTAGTGGATTAAAAAATTTAGCACTCTAAACCAAAGAGTGCTAAAAAATACTTGACATTCTTATATAAAAGTTGTAAAATATACTTATGTAAAAAAATTTTGGAGGTAGATAAGATGTCAAAAGGTAATATTGCAGTGCATACCGAAAATATTTTTCCGGTTATAAAAAAGTGGCTGTATTCTGATAAGGATATATTTGTGCGTGAATTAGTCTCCAACGGCTGTGATGCTGTTTCTAAACTAAAACAGCTGGTATTAAACGGCGATGCAGAAATTAGTGATGAATATAAAGTTACAGTTACGGTAGATAAAGCAGGTAAAAAGCTTATCTTTACAGATAACGGTTTAGGTATGACGATGGAGGAAATTGAAAAATATATAACTCAGGTAGCATTTTCGGGTGCAGAGGAATTTTTATCAAAATATAAGGATAAAGCGGATAATAAGGCCACTATAATAGGTCATTTCGGGCTTGGGTTTTATTCGGCATTCATGGTAGCTGAAGTGGTGGAAATTGAAAGCTTATCATACGCGGAGGGTGCAAAACCGGCGCACTGGAGCTGCGACGGGGGAGTAGAGTATGAAATAGAAGAAGGAACGCGCACGCATCGCGGAACAGATATAATACTGCATGTATCCGAAGAAAACAGTGAATTTTTGGAAGTTCCAAGAATCAGAACTATACTTAATAAATATTGCAGCTTCCTTCCGGTTGATATATATATAATAAATGCCGAGGATGAAAATAAAGAAGAGCCGAAGCCGTTTAATGATAAAACTCCTCTATGGCTTAAAAAACCGTCGGAATGTACTGATGAGGAGTATAAAGAATTCTATACTAAAGTGTTTATGGATTTTGAACCGCCGCTTTTCTGGATACATTTAAATGTGGATTATCCGTTTAATTTAAAAGGAATTTTATATTTTCCAAAATTAAAGCATGAGGCAAGCGGTATTGAGGGTCAGATTAAATTATATAATAATCAGGTATTCGTTGCAGATAATATAAAGGAAGTAATTCCTGAATATCTAATGCTGCTTAAGGGCTGTATCGACTGCCCCGATCTGCCTCTAAATGTATCAAGAAGCTTTCTGCAAAACGACGGATATGTGCAGAAGGTATCCTCCCATATTACTAAAAAAGTTTCGGACAAGCTTACGGGAATGTTTAATACCGACCGTGAAAGTCTTCAAAAATATTGGGATGATATCAGCCCGTTTGTAAAATACGGCTGCATGCGTGACGATGCGTTTTATGACCGAATGAAGGATATTGTTCTTTATAAAACCACTGAAAATGAATATAAAACATTAAATGAATATCTTGAAAACGCAAAAGAGAAGCATGAGAATGTTGTATATTACGCATCGGATTTAGAAGTTCAGGCGCAATATATATCCATGTTTAAAGGCGAGGGTATAGAGGTTATTTCGCTGCCGTTCGCTATTGACACACACTTTATAAGCTTTATGGAATATAAATCATCAGGCGTTAAATTTAAACGTATTGATTCATCTGTAGTAGATACTCTGCCTGAGGATAATAAAGAAGACGCAAAGGTGCTTGAGGAGATTTTCAAGGAAAGCATTATCGACGATAAACTGACATTTGAATTTGCGGCTCTTAAAGCGACAACCCTTCCTGCAATAATAAATTTGTCTGAAGAGTCAAGGCGTATGCAGGAGATGAGCGCAATGTTCGCCGGTAACATGCCGCCGATGCCGGAAGATAAAAAGCTTATCGTAAACATAGACAGTCCGATTGTTAAAAACCTTGAAGGCAGTAACGACAAGGAATTTAACAAGCTTGTATGCAGCTATATTTATGACCTTGCGCTGCTCGCTCATAAACCTCTTACCAGCAGCCAAATGAGTGCGTTTTTGGAACATTCAAACAGTATTCTTGAAAAAATAACAAAATAAAACTTTAAATCAATTTTATTAGGGCGAACATTGTTCGCCCGTATTTGTCAGGAGAATCATCGCGAGAGGATGAAATATATGAAATTAATATCATGGAATGTAAACGGATTCAGGGCTTGTTTAAACAAAGGTTTTAATGATTTCTTTAATCAGACAGACGCGGATATATTCTGTATCCAGGAAACAAAAATGCAGGAGGGACAGGCGGACGTATACTTTCCCGAATATATGCAGTATTGGAACAGCGCAATAAAAAAAGGATATTCCGGTACTGCGATATTTACAAAAATAGAACCCATTTCAGTTAACTATGATATTATTAAAGAGGAGCATACAGGCGAGGGTAGAGCCATAACGCTTGAATTTGACGATTTCTATCTAGTAAATTTATATGTTCCGAACGCTCAAAGAGGGCTTGCACGTATAGATTATCGCATGCAGTGGGAGGATGATTTGAGGGAATATGTTAAAAATTTAGATTCATTAAAGCCTGTAATAATCTGCGGCGACTTAAATGTGGCGCATAATGAAATTGACCTTAAAAACCCGAAAACAAATGTAGGAAACGCCGGATTTTCAAATGAAGAACGCGCTAAAATGACGGAGCTTTTGGAAGCGGGATTTATAGATAGTTTCAGATTTCTATATCCGGATAAAAAAGACGCTTATTCATGGTGGTCCTATATGTTTAACGCTAGGGCTAATAACGCCGGTTGGCGTATAGATTATTTTATAGTATCCGACAGAATTAAAAAGGATATAAAGGACAGCTTTATATACCCTGAAATAATGGGCAGCGACCATTGCCCTGTCGGGCTGGAAATATAATTCTATTTAAAAATCCCTGCAAATTATATCTGCAGGGATTTTTTTAGTTAATATAGCTTACTGAATATTTCATTAACTTCCTTATATGATTCGGGAGTGCCGATATCATAGCAGTCGCCGCTGAAAATATAAGCGTATACATCTTTGATTTTATGCAGCCATGATGGGAAAAAACCGGGAGCGTCGGGATTATTGCCTTCGGCTAAATATTGCTTTATAAGCGGCAAGGTTTCCTTTTTGTAGATATATGAAGCATAGGCTGCTATATTTGACTTAGGCTGCGGCGGCTTTTCAACCATTTCAAGCACCTTTCCGTTACCGTCTATAATAATATTAGCCATGCGCCTTAAATCGTTTATATTATTGATTTCTTTAGCCGAAATCATATCAGTATTTATTTTCTGATAGAATCTATAATAATCAAGAAGCTTAAATGTAAATATATTATCTCCTGCCATTACAAGAATGTCGTCATCAATATTCATTTGATCAATAGCAAAATCTATATCGCCGACAGCGCCGAGTTTATTTGTGTCATCCGTTGTTTTATCATTTAAAACAGTAATTTTAAGCCTTGATTTTCTGTTTTCGTTCCACTCATTAAAATTTTTAAAAAACTTGTGGTTGCTGACAATAACAAGCTCATCTATTGATTCAATTGTTTCAATTTCATCAACAATATAATCAAGGATAGCCTTACCTGCTATTGGAAGCAGTGCCTTTGGAGTATTTAACGTTAACGGATAAAGTCGTGTGGCGTAGCCAGCCGCAAGAATTATAGCTTTCATATGTTCCTCCTATTTACGTTTCATTTGATTTAAAATTTGTTTTTTATCATCGGGAACCCTATAGGATTCCCGTGTTTTTTGAATTGCTTTATTATATGTCCAGTTATCAAGCTCTGAGCGTTTTAAATACTCATGAGTTATTTCAGGGAATTTTACATAGGCTACTGAAACTAGCCATGCCTGCGCCATCTTAACATAGTAATGGTCAAAGCTGATACTATCGCACCTTTGCAGGACTTCGTTTATAAAATCCTCAGTAATATAATAATCCATCATTATAACCAGCCCAAGCCTAATATGCCAGGGATTCTCCGATTTTAGATATTTATTAATGTGCTTAAAAAACGGGATTTTATATTTTTTAACCATCTTAAGCCCGCAGCAAAAGCTGTCGCATACCGCCCAATTATTAATTTTATCAGCAAACCCGTCTATCAAGCTTATAAATTCAGCATATTCAGGTTTTGCAAGCCCAATAACAATGCCTTCAAGCATAGTTTCCTCAAAATATTCCCGGCGGCAGAGCTTTAGATAAGAATAATAATTCCCGCGAGCGATATCTTTAGCTATCAGCCTTAGCTTAGGCAGCTGAACACCCAGCATATTTGATACGCCTGGTGTAATTTTGCAGCTGAATTCCTGATATTTTTTATCGGGAACATTCTTTAAATAATCTACTAAATTATTATATTCTGCAGGCGTCCAGTTGTCAAATATAAAATTCATGGTATCCTCCAAATATACTTTTGTAAATCAACTCTGTAATCGTTTGTAACAAACACGCCATCCTGTTCAAGTAACGTTTTCTGCATATCAATGCCTCCAAAACCGAACTGTTTTGCAAGGTATCCTTTAGAATTTACAACTCTATGGCAGGGGATTACAATAGGTTTGGGATTTTTATGCAGAATGTTGCCGACAGCGCGATATGCGCCGGGATGCCCGCTTAAAAATGCTATCAGTCCATATGTTGCGACCTTTCCTTTAGGAATTTTGGATATTACGGCAAAAACATTTTGTGAGAAACTCATTTGATTCATAAAAATTCTCCGATTATTTTTTGAATTGTATGGTAACCTCTTTAGAAACATCGTCTTTTAAATGTATTCCGGCAGGAAGTATTAAATTAACATTATGTTCCCTATTAAGATCATGCGCATCTCTAAGCGTTATGGGTTCGGTTTCTAATTGAGCTATACTGTCAATTATAGACGACTCTCCGTATATATCAATCGCTTCGGGACTGTAATGTGTGGATATTCCGTTCATATCTACTGCATCGGTATTTATAACCGGTTTTATGTTTACAGTTTTCATTTTTTCCGCATTAACTGTAACAGCTACGCTTTTTTTATCTATAGTTGCGTTTTTTATAAGCATAGGATTATCATTATTATCATATAAAACAGAAGTACAATTAATTGTCGTAGGGTCATTAATTGCTGACAGGTCAACCGTCAGCCCGATAAATGATACCTGTTCCAAGGATAGGGAAGGCAGAGTAACAGATACCTGCTGAACCTCGCTTGACATATTGGTAATTATCATTCCCTTAGGTAATTCACCTTTTGTTTTAATATAAACCGGAACAAGGGAGGAAACATATTTATCAATATAAACTTCAACTACGGAAGGATTTACTCCTGATACTGTTACTCCTTCCGGCTTGGATATTTCGGGAGTAATATTATATTTACCCGGTTCTTTTATATTTTCTAAATTAAGCTTTGCATAATAAGTGCCTTTAACTCCTGTAACCAGGCTGCGCTTTCCATTTGCGGTGAAAGATACGGTATCGCTTGATTTTGAAATAATAGTAAGCCCTTCATTTAACTGATATTGATTAAGTCCGCAAATAATTTCAACGGAATTAACTGGATTTGACCTGGGAGGGTCTTGCGTGACAACAACATAAAGCCATATTATAATCGCAATAGCAAGTGAAATAATCTGCATGAATGTTTTGTTGTTTAACCACCCTTTTGCCATTTATCTTTCACCTTCTTCAAAATATATTTGCCTGACCCGCTTGGCAGCTTTTGGGGAGTAAGCAGTTTTGTCAGCCATTTTCCAAGGCTGTCAGGTGTTAAATTTCGAGTAAGGTCGCCGCCAATTGCGAGTGATATTTTACCTGTTTCCTCAGATACAACCACAACGGCGCAATCAGCTGTTTCGCTGATGCCAATAGCCGCGCGGTGTCTTGTGCCAAGCTGTTTGCTGAGGGAGTTATCATCTGTAAGCGGAAGATAACAGCTTGCTGCAATTACCCTGTCCTTGCGCATAATCACAGCGCCGTCATGCAGAGGAGAATTAGGAAAAAATATATTCTCCAAAATTTGAGATGATACCTTTGCGTCCATTACTGTACCGGTGTTAATTATTTCACCCATTTTTGTTTCTCTCTCAATAACAATTAATGCGCCTGTCTTTGAAAGAGAAAGATTACCTGCCGCGGTTGCAATACTGTCCACAACCTCAGCAATATTATATCCGTCTGTTTTATCGTCCGGTTTAAAAATTGTGCTTATATTGCTCCTTCCTACCTGTTCGAGGACACGGCGAAGCTCCGGCTGAAACACTATAATAAGCGCAAGCACACCAAACGACATAGTATTTCGCAATATATAATTTATCGCGTTAAGCTGAAACCACTCGCTTAGCTGAGTGAAAATAATCAATATTACAATCCCTTTTATTAATTGTTCGGCTCGTGTTTCCCGAATCAGGGATATTGCTTTATATACAATAAAAGCAACTATTAAAATATCAATTATATCAATCCAGCTGATATACACAAATTGTGAAAGTGGTTGAATCATAGACAGTGTCACAGTATTCACCTCAATCGGTTTTAGGTTATTGGAATTTGTTCATAATAAGCCCCGTAATAAGCTTTGGATAAAAATATGTTGATTTTTGTGGCATTTTTTCATTTGCGAGTGATACTTCTTTAATTTCATATATTTTTGTTGGGTTTAAGAAAAATGCGCATTGGAAATCGCCTGAAAGTACGCTGTTTTCCGCTTCCTTAGGATCACGGGTATAAACCAGATTGCGCTGATCCTTCATATTTTCCGCGTCTATCCCAAAGGCTCTGCTTAAAATAAGATTATGCAAAATGCTCACATCAAGCCCTTGATAAGCCTTGGATTTATCCGGGATAGCCATTCTTGCGATTTCAATATCCTTTAGTTTTATATAATAGTAATAGTCTTTTCCTGTATACATTGCGAAAACCTTATAAGACGCGTTTTGTGCAAGTTTATTTTCTATTGCATCAGATATATTTTCCGCCGCGCTTATTTTTTCTATTACAAAATTATCTGATAACATTTCGGTAACCTTAGTTTCGTCAAATGCATAAATATTTTTAACTAAACGGTGAGTAGGGAATACTACAAGCCCCGGTTCATCCATTTCAACTAAAAACATCATTACATAATTAAATAGCTCATTTCCTGTATAATCAGGATATTTTGCGCGCATAGCGTTACGATAATTTAAAGCCGTTTCATATCTGTGATGGCCGTCGGCAATAAATAGCTGTTTATTTTCAAAACCTTTTTCAAGATTTTTTATAACGTTATCGTCTGATATTTTCCATAGTTTCTGCACAACACCGTCATAAGCCTTAAAGGATACATCGGGGTCTGACGCTGCAGCCTCATTTATTACAGGAGTTATATTTTTTTCTTCATCAAGATATAATGAGTAAATTGCGCTGAAATTTGCGCCGGTAGCTGACATTAAATTATACCTGTCGGTTTTTGCTTTAGAAAGCGTTTCTTCATGGGGGAGAACTATACCTTTTTCAAATTCCTCTAATTTTACAAGACACATGATTCCTTTGTAGGATAAAATTTTGCCGTTTTTCAAAGTAAAATCCTGACCATAAACATACATGGAATTATCATCCTCTAATTTCAGAACGCCGGATTCAAGCCATTCAGTTAGGGTTACTCCGCTGCGGGTATATTTATTATGAGCCTCATCATCATCGGGCAGCTCTTTTCCGAGCTCAAGACGAATTACATTAAACGGATGCATATCATAAAATTCCTGCTGCTGTTTTTCAGAAATAATATCATAAGGAGGTGTTGTAACCGATGATAAATCTCCAACAATTTCAGTATTGTAGCGTAGTCCTTTAAATGGTATTATTTTAGCCATAAATTCCTCCATCTCACCGTTAATAAAAAACGGTGTTTATTAATTAACAATTTTTATATCTTATTTAATTTTAATACAAAACTGCAATATAGTCAATATAAAAATAAATCTTTTACATAATTTTAAGTTTAAGTGAAATAATAATAGCGGGCATAAAAATTTTATATAGGAGTGGATGATAACATGAAAACAGCATCTTTTAGCGCAGGGCTTATTACCGGTGCAGTAGTAGGCGCAGTTGCGGGAATGATAATAGATCCTATAAAAGACAACACTTCAAAAAAGCTTCGCAGCTCTAGTAATGGTGTGTTTAAATCAATAGGAAGTGTAATAGATGGCATAGTGGCATCTAAATAATATTAGGGCGGCTGCATAGACCGCCCTTTTCATATATTTATAACATAGGAAATTGCGCAGCAATTTTGCTTGTTTCATAAAATCGAACCTATGTCTCCACGCCCGCAGGCGTGTTCGTCCGATGGACGATTTTTTATTTTTTATCTTTTAAATAATCCCGATGCTGTATTATGGTACGATAATTTTTGTCCTGCAAAAATTTCCCGAGTGATTCGGCAATGGTAACACTTCGGTGTTTGCCGCCTGTGCAGCCGATGGCAATGATTAACTGATTTTTTCCTTCTTCAACATAATGCGGAATTAAAAATTCAATCATATCCTCCAGCTTATTTTCAAACTCAATGGTTTGAGAATAAGAATTTACATAATCGCGCACCTCTTTATTCATTCCTGTTTTATGTTTTAGTTCCGGAACATAAAACGGGTTAGGCAAAAATCTAACGTCAAATACCAAATCCACATCCAGCGGAATTCCATATTTAAATCCAAATGATATTACATTTACCACAATTCCTCTATATTCCTTGCCGCCAAGACAAATGTTGTGAATTTCGTCACGTAATTCGCCTGATTTTAAGCTGGAAGTATCAATTATATATTTAGCGCGGCTTCGAACCTCGGATAGCAGCTCGCGCTCTTTTCTAATACCTATTGTAACTGATTCGAGGGGCGCAAGAGGGTGGCTTCTCCTGGTTTCCTTATATCTTTTCACAAGTGTTTCATCTTTAGAATCCAGAAATAATATTTCGTAATCTGTGCCCTTTTCTTTGAGTTCGTTTAATGAATCAAAGAGCTCATTAAACATATCGCCGCCCCGCAGGTCAATAACAAGTGCTACCCTTTCGATTTTATCGGTCGAATGACAGCAAACCTCCGCGAATTTCGGGAGAAGCGCCGGAGGCATATTATCAACACAATAATATCCAATATCCTCAAGCGCGCGCATTGCGCTGCTTTTTCCTGCACCCGACATACCTGTAATAACTAAAAATTTCATTTTTCATCTTCCTTTGTTTTGCCGATATATATTTATATATATTTTCTGCCTGTTATTTTAATTTCTTCTTCAAGAATTACCCCGTATTTTTCATGTACTACCTTTTTTATATATTCAATTAACCTTATAACATCCGCGGCGCTTGCCCCTCCGGTGTTTATCACAAAACCGCTGTGTTTTTCGGACACCATTGCCCCTCCGAAACAGCAGCCTTTAAGGTTTGCTTCCTCAATCAGCTTCCCTGCGAAATATCCCTCAGGGCGCTTAAAAGTGCTGCCGGCGCTTGGATATTCCAATGGCTGTTTTGATCTTCTTCTGGAGCTGAAGTCCTGCATTTTTTTTGTTATATCTTCAGGATTTCCGGGAGACAGTTTAATTTTTACTTTTAGTATTATATTATTTTTTTTTTGAAATATACTGCCCCTATACACAAAATTACAGTCACAGCAAGTTATTTCGCGTATGCCATCATCTGATAAAACTGTAACCGAGCAAATAACATCCTTAAGTTCACCGTCATATGCACCGGCATTCATAAAAGCTCCGCCGCCTACAGTGCCGGGTATTCCTGCCGCAAATTCAAAGCCTGTCAGAGAATTCTTTGCCGCGACATTTGCTATCTTAGAAAGCTTTGCACCTGACTGTGCATAGATTATATCGCCATCAGCATATACATTATCCAGTTTTTCGCTGCTGATAACAACGCCCTCAATTCCATAATCCGAAACAAGCATGTTAGACCCGTTTCCCATAATTAAATAAGAAATTTTCTCTGTCATACAAAAGTGAACAACATTTATTAAATCTTCTTCATTTGTTGGAGTTACAAACACATCGGCATTTCCGCCTATTTTGAAAGTCGTATGATTCGCCATGCTTTCATTTGTATATACATTTTCACTGCCGATTAATTCAATAAGTTCCTTCACATTAGGCTCCATTCCGCCGCTATTTACCAGCGGCAATATTTTTATTTACCCAAAAATGCAGCACCGATTATGCCTGCGTCATTGCCTAATTTCGCTATACCAAGCTCTGTGATTTTAATTCCGCCTCTTGAATAAGTTTGATTTTTGCAGATTTCTTTTATCGGATTTAAAAGATAGTCACCTTCTTTACATATACCGCCGCCGATTACAAGCATTTCAGGCTGGAATATATTTATAAGATTTGCAACGCCTATTGCTACATAATTTATATACTGATTAACAACTTTAAGAGCTGATTCATCACCATTTCGGGCAGCCCCAAATGCTGTTTTGCCGCTGACTTTTTCCAAATCTCCGCCTGTCATTTCATACATAAGAGAATCACTGCAAACTGCAAGCTCCACCTTTGTTTGTCTAATAAGCGCTGTGGCTGAAGCATATGACTCCCAACAGCCTTTTCTTCCGCAGGTGCATGGGTACCCGTCACTTACTATAACCATATGACCCAGTTCTCCGGCAGCATTGTTGAACCCGGTAAATATTTTGCCGTTTATAATAACACCGCCGCCTACACCGGTGCCAAGCGTAATAGCAACAAAACATTCCATATCTATGCCGGCATTATAGTATTCCGCAAGTGCGGCAACATTCGCGTCATTTCCAATAAATACAGGCTTATCAATATGCTTTTGCATTTCGGCACGCATAGGGACATTTAAAAAGTTTAAATTATTTGCATAAACTAAAATACCGTTTTTATCATCACACGTCCCCGGGCTGCCTATACCGATAGATTTAATATCATCCAAAGATACACCGCTGTCTGCGCAAACTTTTTTTGATAAATCCGCCATATCCTTGATTATTTCACTGTAATGGCGTTTTGCTCCTGTAGGAATAGATTCCTTGCGTATAATATTACCTTGTTCATCCACAAGCCCGACAGCAATATTTGTACCGCCTAAATCAATACCAATATACATTTGTTCAACTCTCCTAAAATATTATTTTTTCTTTATTTGGACGACTGTTTAAATAGCCGGCTAAATTATAAATACTACTGTTAATTATCATTTCTTTAGGAATGCCCAGCTCTTCTAAAATCTGCATTGAAATTGAAAATTTACCCACAAAGGATGAAAAATGAGCATCCGAGGTAACAGCAATTTTAACACCGTGCTGAATACATTTTTTAGCTATCTCAAAACAGTTCTTGTTTGTTCCGGGACGCACATTAAAAGAAGCATTGTTTATTTCAACTATTTTGTTCTGTTTTGCGGCTTCCTTTAAAACAACGTCATAATCAAACGGAAATCTTCCGTCTCCCATATGACCAAGCATATCAACATATGGATTTGCTATTACTCCAAGCCAGGCCTTTGTGTATTCCTCCGTAGTATGTCCGTGAGTCATGACCGGCTCGTGCATACTTGCGATAACCCAATCAAGCATTTTGAAAACCCTTTCGTTTTCCATCATGTCAAGATCGCCGTTAAAATTTGTAATATTAGCCTCAACACCGCGTAATATTGTTACGTTATCCATTTTACGCGGTATAACTTTTAAATTTGAAAAATGGTACATATGAGGCGAATCCGGAGTTGCCGGGCCATGATCTGTTATAGCTATTGCTAAAAGGCCATTTTCGCTTGCGGCACGAACCATTTCGCTTACTGTTGAATATGCGTGAGTGCTTGCAATTGTATGTGTATGAAGATCCGCTATTATATTCAAAAAATCACCTCTTAATTTAAGCTTTCAGCCAGACGTTGATTAAGTTCCTGAGCCGCGTTAAAGCCCATATGCTTCTGACGGTTGTTCATAGCCGCAACCTCCATGATAACAGCAAGATTTCTTCCCTGTTTCACCGGGATAGTTATTGACGGAACTTTAATACCTAATAGCTCAGTAAAAGTTTCATCCAAACCTAATCTGTCATATTCAAAACCACTGCGCCATGGTTCCAAATGAACAATTAAATCAATTTTTTCGGTATCCTTAACAGCTCCAATACCAAATATATTTCTGACATTTACAATCCCTATTCCTCTAAGTTCAATAAAATGCCGTATAATTTCGGGTGAAGAGCCTACGAGAGTTTCATTGGATACCTTTTTTATTTCAACCGCATCGTCAGCAACCAAACGATGTCCGCGCTTTAACAACTCTATCGCGGTTTCACTTTTACCTACTCCGCTTTCTCCGAGAAGCAAAAGACCCTCGCCGTAAACCTCTACAAGCACGCCGTGACGGGTAATTCTAGGTGCTAGCATTACATTGAGATTGCGGATAATTTCACTCATAAAACGGCTGGATATCTCGTCGGTTTGTAATAATGGAATATCATATTTTTCTGCGGCAGCAAGTATTTCTGGGAATGGAGTCATTGTTCTTGTAATAATTGCCGCAGGAAATTTCTTTGAAAATAATATGTCCAAGCTTTTCGACCGCTCTTCCGGCTCAAGAGTTGCAAGGTAAGTCATTTCTACTTTCCCGATAATTTGTATTCTGTTAGCGTCAAAATATTCAAAAAAACCGATTAATTGCAAACCGGGGCGGTTAATATCCGCGCAAACAATTTCAATATCATCCATTTCCGGATGAAAATATAATTTATTTAACCGCATTTCTTTAATAATATGACCAAGTTTAACTGAAAACATAAGTAATCTCCATTCCGCTGCCAAAATCGGCAGCATATTATAATTTTATCTCTCTTATTAACAATTTATATTATATAATAATTTTTGTACTTTGAAAATAGTTTTTTTAAAAAAATGTGATTTTGTTTATTATTTCATTAGCTAAAAGTTCTGAATTGTCACCCTTGACGATAAAATCGGCACACGCAATATATATAGGCAATCTGGCGTTATATAAATCCCTCATATTTTTAAACTTTTCATCGGTATTAATAAGAGGCCGGGTTGTATCATCCTGCAATCTGGAACATATAGAATCAAAAGGCGTATCAATAAAAACAACTATTCCGTTTTCTTTCATAATTTGAATATTTTCCTGACGGGTGATAATACCTCCGCCGGTTGATATTATTTTGCTTTCTGTATTACACAACTCACTTAATATACAGGTTTCAATATCTCTGAAATAAGCTTCACCATATGTGTCGAAAATTTTATTAATACTTGTTTTAATCTTATTCTCAATTAATGTATCCGTATCAATAAACTCAAGAGAGGTTTTTTGATTTATATATTCGCCTATAGTGGATTTTCCGCTGCCCATAAATCCTGTTAGAAATATGTTCTTCATAAAGCTGTCCTCTTAATTAATTCTTCTGTAATTTTGCCTACAAACTTAGTATTTCGCCATATTTCCTGTGCGGCTAAAGCTTGCAGAATCAGCATATTAATTCCGCCTATTGCTTTAACGCCGTAATTACCAGCCTTTTTAAGCAGCATTGTATCCTTTGGATTATATATGGTATCAAATACTACCTTTACATTACCCAGCAGCTCCTCGTTTACAGGGATAGTATTAATATCAGGATACATACCAACAGGCGTGCATTGCAGCAAAATATCAAATTCACCTCTTATATCTGATATATCACAAATATTTACCCTGCCTTTTGAAATATTCTTAATTGCGTCGTTTGCCAAAATTTCCGCTTTTTCTAAATTGCGTGCCGCAATCATTACATTACATTCACGGAAAAGGGTTTCGAAAAGCGCGACCCTTGCTACACCTCCGGCGCCTGTAATCAAAACATTTTTCTTATCAAGGCTTATGCCTTCAAGCTCTAAAGCTCCAACCATACCGATTCCGTCAGTGCTGTAACCCACCATCCTGCCATCCTGAATTTTAACTGTATTCACACTCCTGCACCAATTAGCGCGCACGTCCAATTCATCAAGATAAGGGATAATTTTCTCCTTATGCGGAATTGTACAGTTAAAGCCGCAGAAATATTCTTTTAAATAAGGCAGAATAAATTCGAGTTTATCCGGAGGCACTTCGTACGCGGTATAAACTCCGTTATAGCCGGTGATGGCAAATATATTGTGATGAATATAAGGTGATAGGCTATGCCCGATAGGATAACCCAATACCGCATATTTTTTTGCATTTGCATCAAACATAATTAATCTCCATTCCGCCGCCAAAGTCGGCGGCACAAAACTTAAATGAATTATCTCTATCTTCCCCCGCCGGCTGGCAGAGGAATGAGAGATTAATTTTCGCATCTGCCTGTTTGCAAATACGGTTTTGCAAACATATGGCAGGCGATTTGTTTAATTAAGTCTGAATTTATTCAGACTTAGCCTCCCTGTTAATCTTATAAATTCTCATAAAAATCTATGCTTAATTGTATAATAATATTATATAAGATAATGTAAAAAATTGCAATTATAAAAATATAAAAATATACAACAAAAATCAAACAACCATTGTGCAAATTTTGATTTTTAATCTATTAACATAATAAGTTACTAAGAAATTAATAAAAGTCTGTGTAATTTCAACAAACGCTGACTATATAAATAAGATTTTATATATAATGAAATAAAATACTTTTTATTTATTTTGGTATACTAATCTAAGTATTTATCATAACGGGAGGGGAAAAATGTTAAAATTCTTATCCGGAATCGAAAAAGCGACTGATGAATTTTTTACAAAAGGCATTTGGGAATATTTAATATCATCCGCAATTATAGTTTTCAGTGTTTTAATTATACTTAAAATTTTGAATAAAGTATTTTATCAGATGAAAGAACGCAGGCATGATACTGCATTGCAGCTTTCATTTTTATGGAATGTTATTAAAGTAATAGGTATTTTAATAATAATTGTGGGAGTAACATATCAGATTGAACCACTTCATAATATTTCAGTTTCGTTACTTGCAAGTTCCGGTTTAATAGCTATATTTATTGGCGCCGCATCGCAGGATGCTGTTTCTAATATTGTCGGCGGAGTGTTTATAGCTGTTTTTAAACCGTTTCTGGTCGGAGACAGAATTAAAATATATGATAATAATATTGTGGGAATTATAGAGGATATTACAACAAGGCATACGGTTATCAGAACTTTTGAAAACAGCAGAATAATAGTACCTAATAAAATTATGAATTCCGCAGTTTTGGAAAACTATCATTATACAGAAAAGTCAGTATGCAACTTCTTGGATATCTCGATAAGCTACGAATCAAATATTGATAACGCTATCCAAATTATAAAGAAATTGGCTGAAAACCATAAAAATTGTGTAGATAATAGAAATAAAGAGGCAAAAGAAGCAGGTGAGCCAATTGTATCAGTTCGAGTTACTGCGTTAGGAGAATATTCTGTTAATTTGCGTGCATCAATATGGTCCTATGACCCGGGAAAGGGTTATACTATGTTATGCGATCTGAGAAAATCAATTAAAGATGAATTTGATAAGAATAATATTAAATTTCCGCTGCCCGTCAGAGATGTACGAATTCAAAATTATTAATTTTATTTACTGTATAGGCATTTTAAATTGCTCATAGATATTAATTAAAAAATGCACCCGCTTGGGTGCATTTAGAATATCATCCGTTAAGTGGTGATGTTGACGGAGAGGGTGACGGATTTGTGCTGCCTACTACATATGATGTAATAGAATTAGATACAACGTCAGAATCAAGACCCATGCCGTTTAAGTCTCCGGGAGGCGTTGGAATATTAGCAGCTATTTTATCACTAACATAAAATCCTTTTAATTTTAAATTAGGTTTGTTATATGGTTTCTTCATTATCATAACCCCCTTAATTAACTGCTGTGTTTAATTCCGAAACTGTTTCAGATGTCTCTGTATTAGTTGTAGTATCAGCAGCAGCTGTATCAGTTGATGTAGTATCAGTTGTAATATTATTAGTTGTATTATCAGCTGTTGCAGGATTATCAGTTTCGCTATTATTATCGGTTGATGCTTCTCCGATATTTTCAGTATTTGTAAGGGGAGTGCCAACAGATGAAATAGTATTTTTATCTTTATCGGGTATTTGTAAAATAGTATTTACAACCCTTCCGTAAGAATATTTAGTTTCGCCGTTTTCTGCATATTCAACATAAGGTCTTATATAAAACATACCTTCGTCTAATGTTGGACCCAGTAAACTTACACCGTATATATAATATGGTAATATATATGGCGATTGAGCAGGATATTTTGTAATTCCCGCAGCGCCGACAATCATTTCCTTTGCAGCGTTTGTTTCATAAGAAGCATCAGCTATTTTAAATATAACGCCATATTTAAACGATGTATATCCGTTTGGATTTAATAAACCAAATAAAGTAATTCGGTTATAAGGCGCATCATTATAAGTCACTATATCTTTAAATAATGAATTATATCCATAAGAATAAGTTGTAACAGTAGGAGGTGTTGTTACTTCGGTTTCAAAATAAACATCTAATTTGCTTTTGACAGAAATATCCGTAACAGTTGTATCAACTGTAAATGTATATGGATTGTTACCTGAAAAAACAACAACATTATCGTTGTATTTCAGCTCTGATAATACATATCCGGCATTTGGGGTTATAGTAAAGGATAATAAATTATTTTCGATTTTTTCTGCTACTTTGAAAAATCCTGATGGGCTAACCATGCCGCCATCTTCAATTTCTTCACCGTTTGTATGTATCGTTGTATAGTGAATTATATCGGATTCGGCTTTTGCCACCATAGAAAATCCAGAAATCACTGCAATTGTCAAGCTTATTAAAATAAATAAATTTATCTTTCTCATTAACATAAACAATACCCCCTTGCCGAAACTTTAATTATCATATTATTAATAACTATCACATAAACACTTTTATAGAGATTTTATATTAATTAATTAAATTATACTACTAAAGCTTTTATATGTCAATAGTTTGAAGTTAAATTAATTAAAATTCATGACAATTCATTAAATATATTGTATTTAATTGTTAATTTTTACTTATAGCATTAATTTCAATAAGCTTATTTATGAAATCATTGACATCATTTTCAGCTGTTTGTATATCTATATCATATTCATTGGCTATTATATCTGTAAGCTGGGGTATAGATATATCTTCTTCGAGGCTTTTCCATAATAAAACGCCGGTATCGTTAATAGTAAACATTCCGTTAAATCGCGTGGCAGCCTCTCCTACGGGAACAACCACAAAACATCCCGCGATTTCTCTAAGCAGAAAATTATTATTTAATTTCATATTTATTCTCCCTTCCGCCGCCAAAAAAGTATAGGAAATAATCTCTATTTTACAACTGCCTGTTTTGGCAGAGGAATATTTTTAAACTTTTCCTTAACTTTATTATATAACGATAAATATTCTAAGTCAATAAAAATTATATTGAATTACTGTTAAATCTTTGATATAATTGAAATATTAAAAGGAGGTTAAGTCTGAATAAATTCAAACTTAATCAATTAAACATCGCCGTAAAAAGAGTAAAAATTAATTTAAATATTGTGCCGCTGAATTTGGCGGCGGAATGGAGATTATTTATGCTGAAAAAGAGTTTAAGCATTATTTTGATATTATGTGCTTTGTACAACATGGTCTATGCTGATTCAGGCTTTATTGATTTTTCTGATAAACACTGGGCTTTTAACGCGGTATCAACGCTTATATCCGATGGAACAATAAGCGGATATGAGGATGGAACATTTAAACCTGACGGGACAGTTTCGCGCGCAGAATTTGTTAAAATGATCGGTAAAGGCACTGCTGTTCGTGAAAATGACTTTATTGATGTACCAAAAAGTCATTGGGCATATGAATTTATTATGTCTTCTGGGCTTGAAGCTAAGCAAAATAATCAGTTTGAACCGGATACCGCAATAACCAGAGAAGAAGCTGCTCAGCTTTTATGGCAGAGAAACGGAAGTACAGATGATATAAACGCGCCTTCTGTTATAACAAATCAGGCAAAAAGTAAAGAAGCTGCGGCTTTTGTTTATATGTATGGTATTATGAACGGAAACGACGGTATAAATCTAAGATTAAGCGACACTTTATCAAGAGCGGAGGCCGCGGTTTTAATTATTAAAGCAAGGGAAAATAATACTAAGATTAACATTGAAGACGCGGTATCTGATGATGTTTTAAAAGTTATTTTTGAAAGCTTTGCGCTCTTTGAGGACAATACATATAATCCGGACAGAAAATTTACGAATGGGGAGATAGCAAGAGCTGCGCTCAGGCTTGCTGATGATGAATTTAATCTATCATATAAAAATTATCCGGATTACAAATATAGCTTTGAAAATGAGTATGCCAAGGATTTATCTATTATTACAAATCAATGCCTTGGAACAGATAAATTAACACAGGAGTTTGCAAATGAATACGCAAATAATTTAAACACGCTTGCTTCTTTGGTTTACGCAGGTATAAGACGGTCTAATTCTTCTTTCGCTTTTGGAAATGTTAATAATTATTACAGTGACGCCGGCGATTTGGGAGGGAATGCTTCAAATTCATGTATTACCTTTGCATATGAAAACGGTATAATGCTATATAATGAAAATCAGCTAAATCCCGAAAAGCAAATTTCAGCTAAGGGAATTGCCTTGATTTTATTGCAGCTAGATGATATTATCGGGCTTCAAACAAATATGTCGACAAGAAGGGAGAACGGAAAAAATATAATAATTAACAGAAAAATATCAAAACAAATTGATGAATATCCTGCGGGCGCGGATTATTACGGCTGCATATTAGAAGGTGTTCCGGATTATGTGTATGACGCCCCGTTTAATATGCTTGACAACGCAAAATCTCACGACCCTAAATCTGTTTTTAGTTTTGCCGGACAATTTAAGGAATTGTTTGTGAAGCAGCTTGATAAAATAGTATATACGGCTGAAAAATCTTATGGAATAACTCTTGAGTTTGAATTTATTCCGTCTCTGGTATATGATAACGGACAGGGATTTACAATGCGTGTATTATGCAAGGTTATAAAAGCGGGTGACAGGCCTGATTATGAGAAGATTTTCGGTGAAAATACTCTTTTAAAGATCAGCGGGAATATAGAAGAAGGTCAAGAATTTTATATAGAAATAATAACAAAATACGACCTTTTCTCATAATTAAACAGGGCTTTGCTGCAATATGAGCAAAGCCCCGATTAATTATAAAATATCGTCGCTTTCTCTGTAGCTTCTCATGATAGAATTCAAAATTTCGGCGGTTGTGGGCGGCGTGTATGTAATAGCGTTCGCCCCAGCTTCTATTGTTTTTAAAATAGTTTCGTCATTTGGCCCGCCGGTCGCTATTATTGGGAACTCAGGATATTTGTCTCTGATTTTCTTTATTACATCAGTAGTTTTAGAAGCCGCCGATACATTAAGAATTGAAGCTCCGGATTTAACCCTCGCGTCAATATCGGTTTTTTCGGATACAACCGTAACAACTACAGGAATATCGATTTCATTGCTTATTTCCGTTATTAAGTCATTATTAGTAGGAGCGTTTACAACTACGCCTAAAGCGCCTCGATATTCTGCGTCAACAGCGAGGCTTAGCGAACGTTTGCCGGTGGTAATACCGCCTCCGACACCGCAAAAAACAGGAATATCGGACGCTGTGATGATAGCATGAGTAATTACAGGCTGCGGCGTAAAAGGATATACGGCAATAACAGCATCCGCGTTGCAGTTTTTTATAATTGCTACATCAGTTGAGAATAGTATGGATTTTATACGTTTGCCGAATATTTTAATCCCGCTGGCCTCAGTTATAACCTCGGGAACCTTAACCATATGCCTGCGAAGTATTCCATCAATCTGCGGTATATATTTTTTCATTTCAAAACCTCCCTTGTTGTTCTTATATTTAAATATTATCAAAATAATTAAAATTCGTCAACATTTTTTTAAAATCATTTTTTTACAAAAAATTTAATTAATTCTTTGATAAAATCTTGACGAATCAAAATATATGTATTATAATACTATTAATAAGCTGATAAAATAAATAAATATAATACATGGCAGAAAGGAATGTTTGTAAATGAATAATCGCGTGTACAATTTTTCAGCAGGTCCGTCTATGTTGCCGGAATCTGTGTTGTTACAGGCACAAAAAGAAATGCTAAATTACGGTGACAGCGGTATGTCCGTTATGGAGATGAGCCACCGATCTAAAATTTACGAAAGTATAATATACGGTGCGGAAGACTTAATCAGAGAATTGATGAATATTCCGGATGACTATTATGTATTTTTCCTTCAAGGCGGCGCTTCCACACAATTTTCAATGATACCGATGAATTTAATGAATAAAAATAACAAAGCTGATTTTGTTGTAACCGGTCAGTGGGCTAAAAAAGCTTATCAGGAAGCATCAAGATACGGCGCGGCACGCAAAGTCGCATCCAGCGAGGATAAAATCTTCAATTATATTCCAAAACTATCCGCTGATATGTTCGACCCTGAAGCTGATTATGTTCATATCACATTTAATAATACAATTTACGGAACAAGATATAAGGCTGTTCCGGATACGGGGAAGGTTCCTCTTGTTGCGGATTTATCATCAATGATTCTATCCGAACCTGTTGACGTAAGCAAATTCGGCTTAGTTTATGCCGGCGCTCAGAAAAATATGGGCCCTGCAGGAGTAACTCTGGTTGTTGTAAAGAAGGATTTTGTAGGTAATGCGATGGACTTTACTCCAACAATGCTGAAATATGAAACTCATATTAAAGACCGTTCTATGTATAACACACCTCCTACATATGCTATTTATATTTGCAAATTGGTTTTTGAATGGCTCAAAAATCTGGGCGGAATTGAAGCTATGAAGAAAATTAACGAAGAAAAGGCTGCGATTTTATATAATTATCTTGACAGCTCCGATATGTTCAAAGGAACAGTTGTTCCTGAAGACCGTTCGCTTATGAATGTTCCGTTTATAACAGATTCGGAAGATCTGAACAGCAACTTCATAAAACAGGCAACCGAAAAAGGTTTTGTAAATCTTAAAGGTCATCGTACTGTGGGCGGTATGAGAGCAAGCATATACAACGCTATGCCGACCGAGGGTGTTAAAGCTCTTGTTGATTTCATGAAGGATTTTGAAATTAAGAATAAATAATAAAGTTCAGCCGCCTGCATTCGGCGGCGGATTGGAGATAACATATGTATAAAGTTAAAACATTAAATAAGATTGCCAAATGCGGACTTGACAATTTTGACGATAATTACATTATATCCGAAACGGAAGAAAACCCCGACGCCATAATTTTGCGCAGCTTTAATATGCACGAAATGGAGCTTCCGGCAACCTTAAAGGCGGTGGCAAGGGCAGGCGCAGGAGTTAATAATATTCCGATAGACAAATGCAGCGAAAAGGGTATTGTTGTATTTAACACTCCCGGCGCTAATGCAAATGCGGTAAAAGAGCTTGTAATCGCAGGGCTTCTTTTATCCTCAAGAAAAATTTTAGACTCGATTGAATGGGCTAAAACCTTAAAAGGCAGCGGGGCGGATGTTCCGAAGCTTGTTGAAAAAGGAAAAAGCAACTTCGCCGGTCCTGAAATTATGGGTAAAACCTTGGGTGTTATAGGGCTTGGAGCAATAGGCGTTATGGTTGCAAATGCTGCAAAAAGCCTTGGTATGGAGGTTATTGGATACGACCCATATATGTCGGTTGACGCCGCGTGGGGCATTTCTAAATCCGTTAAAAAGGAAAATGATTTAAAGGCATTGCTTAGCGAGTGTGATTATATATCAATGCATATTCCTTTGAACAATGAAACAAAAGGTATGATTAATGACGATTTGCTTTCAGCCGTAAAGCCGGGTATACGTATACTTAATTTTTCGCGCGGAGAGCTTGTTGATGAAGCCGCGATTGAAAAAGCGCTTAATGAAGAAGTTGTAGCATGTTATGTAACTGATTTCCCGAATGATAAGATTATCGGCATGAAAAATGTTATAGCTGTTCCTCATCTCGGTGCGTCAACGCCTGAATCGGAAGATAACTGTGCCGTTATGGCGGCAAAACAGCTTGTTGATTTTCTGGAAAACGGAAATATTAAAAATTCGGTTAACTTCCCGGAATGCAGCATGCCCCGTTCGGCGGCTATCCGTTTTGTTATAGCACATAAAAACGTACCAAGCATGATTAGCGCGTTTTCTGGTTTATTCTCTGAAAGAGGTATAAACATTGAAAACTTTATAAACAAATCACGAAAAGACCTTGCTTTTACATTGATTGATACTGATACGGACGTATCCGAAGAGGATGTTAAAAAGCTTTCAGGCATGGAAGGCGTTCTTCATGTTACAATAATAAAATAATTCTAAGCTATATTAGGGATTGCATTAAAATAATTTTAATGCAATCTTTTTTACTTTATAAGAAATTGCGCAGAACTACGCGGCTGTGATGTTAGTGTTTTTTCAGCATTGGGGCGCGATTTGGGTGCAGGCCCCGCCTGCAAATTAATATAAATAGCTAAATTGTAAAAATATGTTACAATATTTATGCTGAAATATGGGTAAGGTATTTACAATCGCCTGATTTTCTGATATTATGTAATATATACAAATTTTATAAAGGAGATGTTGTTATGCAAGAAATGTTTGCCGGTATAGCTGAAAGGCTTAAAGCGCTTAGAGATATTATGGATATTTCCCCAAAAGAAATTGCTGATTATATAGGAATAAGCGAAGAAGATTATTTGGAGCATGAAAAAGGCGAAAATGATTTTTCATTCACATTTTTATTTAAAGCGTCGCAATGCTTGGGCGTGGATATTACCGATATTCTAACTGGCGAATCACCTAAGCTTTCGGTTTATACTGTTGTAAGAAAAAATAAAGGGCTGCCTATTGAAAGAAGGGCCGGCTTTGATTATCAAAATTTAGCTTATTTATTTAAAGCCAGAGAAATTGAAACTTTTTTAGTTACAGCAAAATATGATAGTAATTTAGAAAATGAGCCTATTGCGCTAAGCCAGCACGTAGGGCAGGAATTTGACTATGTTTTAGGCGGAAGCCTCAAGGTTAAAATTAACGACAGTATTGAAATATTAAATCAGGGCGACACAATTTATTATGATTCCGGCAATGGTCACGGTATGATTGCTATTGGCGGAGAGGACTGCAAATTCCTTGCAGTGGTCACGAATGAGAAACGGGGGAACAAATAAATGGATTTAATATGTAAACAATATATCACGGAAACGTATGATGAAAAGGGAATAATAAAGGATTATACAGTAAACGTTCCTGAAAATTTTAACTTTTCTTATGACGTTATTGATAAGCTCGCGGTAGAATTGGCTGACAAGACGGCTATAGTGTGGTGCGATGTCGAAGGCAATGAGAAAACCTTTACCTTTGCGCAGCTTAAAACACTCAGTGATAAAACCGCGAATTTTCTAAAACAGCAGGGCATTAAACGCGGCGATAAGGTAATGCTTATATTAAAACGCCATTATGAATGGTGGTATACGGTGCTAGCTTTGCATAAGCTGGGAGCAACCTGTATTCCGGCTACACATTTACTTACCAAAAAAGATTTAGTATATAGATTTACTTCGGCTGATGTAAGCGCTATTATTGCGACAGGTCAGGAAAAAGTCGCGGAATTTGTTGACGAGGCTCAAAAGGATTCCCCTACTCTTAAAACCAAAATTATTGTAAGAGGAAAGCGTGAGGGATGGGTTGACTTCGGGGAAGGCGTAGATGCGGCAAGTGAAAATTTCGAGCGTCCCATAGGTGACCAGGCGTCTCAAAACAGTGATATACTATATATCTATTTTACATCGGGCACTACAGGAATGCCTAAAATGGTTGCTCATGACTATGCATATCCGCTGGGACATATATTTACGGCAAGGCATTGGCATAATGTAAGGGCCGGCGGACTTCACCTCACAGTTGCTGAAACAGGATGGGCTAAGGCTTTATGGGGAAAAATATACGGACAATGGTTATGCCACAGCGGCGTATTTATATATGATTTTGACAAATTCGTTCCGGCGGATTTGCTTGAAATGATTTCTAAACATAAGGTTACAACATTTTGCGCGCCTCCTACAATTTATCGCTTTTTAATACATGAAGATTTATCGAAATATGATTTATCAGGACTTCAATACGCTACTACTGCCGGAGAAGCGTTAAATCCCGAAGTTTTTTCAAAATTCAAGGCGGCAACAGGTTTAATGATGATGGAAGCATTCGGGCAGACAGAAACCACAATTCAAATTGCCACGACAACAAATATGAAGCCTAAACCGGGTTCTATGGGCAGACCTTCACCGCAGTATGATGTTGAAATTGTTGATGATAACGGAGATAGAGTTGATACGGGCGTGGTTGGCGAAATCGTTTTATATACAGATAAGAAAAGGACAGGGATGTTTAAAGGCTACTATAAGGATCAAGAAAAAACAGATTCCGTGTGGTATAACGGCGTTTATCATACAGGAGATTTGGCATGGAGAGATGAAGACGGATACTACTGGTATGTAAGCCGTAAGGATGATATGATTAAAAGCTCCGGCTATCGTATCGGGCCTTTTGAGGTTGAAAGCGTGCTTATGGAGCACTCTGCAGTAATGGAATGCGCAATAACCGGTGTTCCCGACCCGATCCGCGGGCAGGTTGTTAAAGCTACGATTGTGCTTGCAAAAGGATATGGGGCGAGTGATGAGCTTGCGAAAGAGCTCCAGAATTATGTAAAGAAAAATACTGCTCCTTATAAATATCCGCGTGTTGTTGAATTTGTCGATCAGCTTCCGAAAACCATAAGCGGGAAAATCAGACGTGTGGAAATCCGCGGAGAAGAAGAAAATTAAATATTACGCCGCCGTTAGGCGGCCTAATATTAAGAAAGGAATGTAAATTATGGCGTTTGACGGACTTGTCGTAAGGTGTATAGCAAATGAGCTTACGGGCTTGCTCCAAGGCGGCAGAGTAGATAAAATATATATGCCCGACAGCGAAGCCGTGGTTATTGGCGTGCGTTCTCTCGGAAAAAATTATAAGCTGTATTTAAGCTGCAATCCGTCTTTGCCTAGAATGCATCTGACAAATGAGAACAGAGAAAACCCCGCGGTTCCGCCAAATTTCTGTATGCTCCTCCGTAAGCATCTTACAGGAGGACATATTGTTTATATAAAACAGCCGGATATAGAACGCGTAATTGAAATAGGCATTGAAAACCGCACTGAAATGGGAGATACTGTTGTCAAAAGGCTGATAATAGAGATAATGGGAAGGCACAGCAATATAATTTTGGTGCATCAGGACGGTAAAATAGCGGACTGCGTGCGCCATGTAGACGCAAGCGTAAGCAGTTTGAGGCTTGTTCTGCCCGGGCTTATGTACGAATCGCCTCCTCCTCAGGATAAATTATCGCCGTTTAATGTAACGCGGGATATTATTGAGCAGACGTTGTTTTCATGCCCCGATGAACGCAAGGTTGATAAATTTATTTTAGAGAAATTTGCCGGTTTCAGCCCCGCTGTTGCAAGGGAAATAGTATACCGAGGCTGCGGCACGGTTGATATTGTATATATGTCTGTTACCCGAGCTGAGGTTATCGCTATGGCTGAAATAATTGAAAAGCTGTTTTGCAGCGTTGCGGAAAACCGGTTTTCTCCTGTGATAATATTGGGTGAAAACAGAAAACCGATTGATTTTTCCGCAATTCCTTTGACGCAATATAATGACTTGCAAAGAATTTCAAGCTTATCAGAATATTTGGATCAGTTTTATATTAATAAGGAAATACGCGAACGTATGGCTGCCAGAAGCGGTGATATGCATAAAGCGGTTTCAAATATGCTCGAACGTTACAGAAGAAAATCCGTATTGCAGCGGCAATCCATTGATGAATCCGAAAAAATGGATGAATTAAAGCTATATGCCGATTTAATTACAGCTAATATATATAGAATTAAAAAAGGTGATAAACGAATTTCAGCGGCGAATTTTTATGATGAAAATATGCAGGAAGTTGAAATTCCCTTAGAGGGAGAATTAACTCCTGCCGAAAACGCGCAAAGGTATTACTATAAATACAATAAGCTGAAAAATACGGCAATCGCCGCTAAAATTCAGCTAAAGCATTCCTTGCAGGATATAGAATATCTGGAAAGTGTGCAAACAGCTATTGAAAACTGCGATAATTTAAAAGAGCTTGCCGAAATAAAAGCAGAGCTCGCGGCGGAAGGGTATATAAGATTAAAGGCTCAAAAGGGCAAGCCAAAAAAAGAGGCTGCCGCATCTCAGCCCTCGAAATTTATAAGCTCCGACGGCTTTACTATTTTAGTGGGTAAAAATAACAAGCAAAATGATTATTTAACCTTAAAGCTGGCGAAGGGGCATGATATATGGTTTCATACCAAAAATATTCCCGGATCGCATACGGTAATTATAACAGACAAAAAAGAGGCGCCGGCAGCAACGATTGAGCAGGCGGCTATGCTTGCCGCGTATCACTCAAAAGCGAGGGCGTCGCAAAACATAGCGGTAGACTACACAAAAATCAGCAATGTAAAAAAACCATCCGGAGCAAAACCAGGCATGGTAATATATGTGGATTATAAAACCGCGTATGTAACCCCCGACGAGAACAAAGTAAAAGAGATGATAATGTGAATTTAGATATGTTTGATTATGAGCTTCCTCAGGAGCTTATCGCGCAGACTCCGCTTGAAAAGCGCGATACCTCGCGGCTGCTCATTTTAAATAGAGAAAACGGAAATATAAACCACGGGCATTTCCCTGATATTAAAAATTATATCAAACAGGGAGACTGCCTTGTGCTTAATGATACAAAGGTAATACCTGCAAGGCTGTACGGAGCTCGCGAGGACAGCGGACGCAGCATTGAACTGCTCCTGCTGCACAGATTGTCGCAAACCAGATGGGAAACAATAGTCCGCCCCGGCAAAAAGCTGAAAACAGGGCATAGGGTAGTGTTTGGAGACGGTCAACTAATCGCGAATGTAGTTGAAACTTTAGACAACGGCAGCCGGATTGTGGAGTTTGAGTTTGAAGGAATATTTGAGCAGGTGCTTGACAGGCTCGGAGAAATGCCGTTACCGCATTATATTACGCATAAACTGGAGGACAAACAGCGGTATCAGACTGTTTATGCGAAAAATGACGGATCAGCTGCCGCGCCGACGGCAGGGCTTCATTTTACTGAAAATCTTTTGAGGGAAATTCGGGAAATGGGTGTAAATATAGCGTATCTTACCCTGCATGTAGGGCTTGGAACATTCAGACCCGTTAAGGTGGAGAAGATTGAGGAACACGAAATGCACAGCGAGTTTTACACTGTTCCCGAGGAAACTGCAAATATTATTAACGAAACAAGAAAAAACGGAGGGCGGATAATAGCTGTAGGAACAACCTCCTGCCGCACATTGGAATCCGCTTCGGATGTAAACGGAGTTATTAAAGCCGGCAGCGATTGGACTGATATTTTTATATATCCCGGATATAAATTTAAAATTTTGGACGGGCTGATTACAAATTTTCATTTGCCTAAATCTACATTAATAATGCTTGTAAGCAGTTTTGCTGGCTATGAAAACACTATGAGAGCATACAAAGAAGCAATTGAGGAAAGATACAGGTTTTTCAGCTTCGGCGACAGTATGATTATTATTTGATTGGAGGAATATAAAATGTTAATAGGTGACGGGGACGTCGTACTTTTTCAAGGCGACAGTATTACTGATGCGGGAAGAAATTATGAGGACTCAGGCAGTTTGGGCAATGGTTATCCTAATTTAACGGCTGCTTTATTTTCTGCCATGTTTCAGGACAAAAATGTAAAGTTTATAAACCGCGGTATCAGCGGCAACAGAGTTAAGGATTTAAAACAGAGGTGGGATAAGGATTGCATAGAGCTGAAGCCGGATGTTTTATCAATCTTAATCGGAATTAATGACTGCTGGAGAAGGTTTGACAGCAATGACCCGACGTCTGCGGAGGATTATAAACAGACATATATTGATATATTAACGCAGGTTAAAGAGAAACTGCCGAGCACAAAGATTATATTGCTTGAGCCTTTTGTTCTGCCGTATCCGCAGGACAGAAAAGCATGGAGAGCGGATCTGGATCCAAAAATTCACGCCGTGCGTGAAGTGGCAAAGGAATTCGGAACATTTTACATACCTTTTGACGGCATTTTTAACCAGGCGTTTATTTCCAAGGAAGACACGTTCTGGTCGCTTGACGGCGTGCATCCGACAAGCGCGGGTCACGCGCTGATAGCAAAGGAATGGATTAAGCTTGTAAGCGGAGGAAGTTTATGAAATTCTGAATGCTGATTTTAAAGTAAATATTAATAAAATATCTACCTATTATATAAATTAATTACAAAAAAAGCGGACTTGTTCCGCTTTTTTTTATAAAAATAATAAAAAAGCTTGTCTTTAATAGACAAAGTGGCATTTTTATGATATAATAGTCTTTTCACATAATTTTTGGAGGTCGAATAAATGTTTTCTGAGTATGCTCATGATTTAAGACAAGAATTCAGCGGATATAGTCTGCCTAAATTCATCAAAGACTTATTTGCCGGATTGACAGTATGCGCGGTTGCGCTTCCGCTTGCGCTTGCGTTTGGCGTAAGCAGCGGCGCTGACGCTTCGGCAGGCTTAATAACTGCAATTATCGCCGGTATAATAGTATCGATGCTTTCGGGGGCGTCCTATCAGATTTCCGGCCCGACAGGCGCTATGGCGGCGATACTTATTCCTATATCGGTGAAATTGGGTATGCAGGGCATATTTATAGTATGCTTTCTTGCCGGAATTATTTTGATAGCTTGCGGATTTCTAAAGCTTGGAAGGCTTGTCTCATTTATTCCGTCGCCTGTAATTGTAGGGTTTACATCGGGCATTGCTGTTTTGATAGCTCTCGGGCAATTAGATAATTTTTTGGGAATCAAAACAACCGGTGAGTCTCAAATAGCTAAGGTAGCGTCAATATTCACATCGGGATTTAATATAAATTATTTTTCAATGCTGATAGCTATAGGCGTTATTTTATTTATGATAATTTATCCTAAAAAATTAAATGATATTTTTCCATCGTCCCTTGCTGTAATTATTATATCACTTATTTTAAATAGGTTATTTGTGTTTCCGGTTGCAACTATTGGGAAAATTCCGCAAACATTACTGCTTCCGAACAGGCTTGATATTACAGCAATTAATTTTTTTGAGCTTGATGGTTACATACTTCCGTCAATAAGCATAGCTTGTCTCGGAATGGTTGAAAGCTTGCTTTGCGGCGCCTGCGGAGGAAATTTAAAGGGTGAAAAAATGAATGCTGACAGAGAGGTAATCGCTCAGGGTATAGGAAATATTATAATTCCTTTCTTCGGAGGAGTTCCCGCGACTGCCGCAATCGCAAGAACAAGCGTCGCGATAAAAGCAGGCTGTCAGACAAGGCTAACGGGCATTATTCACGGTATAGGTTTGATTCTATCCATGCTTGCTTTAGGCAGCTTTATGGCGGATATTCCACTTTGCGCGTTATCGGGAGTTTTAATGGTCACTGCGTGGAGAATGAATGAATGGGAAAAAATAAAGCATATTTTTAAAAACAGATTTAAAAGCGCAATCAGTTTATTTATAATAACAATGATAGGTACCGTTGTATTTGATTTAACGATTGCGATAGCAATCGGAGTGATTGCGGCAATGGCTATATATGTTGTAAAAAGCGCGAACATAAATATAAATTGCGAAAATGTGGATTTAGACCGTTTGGATATTGACCCTGAAGAGGTTGATTGCGACAATGAAAAATGGGGTGTTGTTTATATAACCGGTCCGTTGTTTTTTATGACAGCCGAAAAAATATATAACGAGCTTATGAAATTTCACCATAAAGAAGTGATTATACTGTCTATGCGAGGAGTGCCCCACGCTGATGTCGCTGATGTTGAACTGCTGATAAAATATTGCAACGAGGCAAGGCAGGAAGGAAAGAAAATTATATTTTCATCTGTTCAGCCCGATGTTATGAAAATATTTAAGCGTGCAGGGCTTGTAAAAGCAGTAGGAAAAAGTTCATTTTACTTTAGTGTGGATAAAGCATTGTATGATTTGATTAACGCTTAGTATGAATGATTGAAATTAATATCTTTCAAAAAAATATTCTATATTGACTAAGTTTAAAAAATGTGATATAATTAATGCAAGTATCCGTTAATAAAAATTCAAATATTTATTATGACCAATAGGAGGTAAGTTATGTATTTATATAGTGAAAAGATAAAAGATCTTTTAGATATTGCCAGTCAGAAATATAAAATAGATCCTCAGTTCTATAATAACTATCAAGTTAAAAGAGGGCTCAGAAATCAAGATGGTACAGGCGTTCTCGCCGGGCTGACTTCTATTGGAGAGGTTCGCGGTTATATTATTGATGACGGTGAACGTATACCTATGGAAGGCGACTTATTATACCGCGGTATTGATACCAGAGATATTATTAAAAATGTCCTTATGGAAAAAAGAAGCGGTTTTGAAGAGGTAGTTTTTCTTATTTTGTTCGGTGTGCTGCCAAATAAGGATTTGCTTGACTCATTTAATAGAATAATGGGTGAGCTTAGAAGTCTGCCGCAGTATTTTACCGAGGATGTAATACTAAAATCTCCAAGCCCGAACATAATGAATAAACTTGCTCGTTGTGTGCTCGCATCTTATACGTATGATGACACACCCGATAATTGCAGCCTTATTAATATGATACGTCAGTCGCTTGAGCTTATTGCGCGTATGGTCACAATGACTGCTTACGCATATCAGGCTAAACGCCATTATTACGACAATCAAAGCTTGTTTATACACGCTCCTGTAGCTGAATATAGTACAGCGCAAAACTTTTTCCATTTAACACGTCCGGACAGTAGCTTTACTGAAATGGAAGCTGAAATACTGGATATGATGCTTATTTTGCAGGCAGAACACGGCGGAGGAAATAACTCAGCTTTTGCGTGCCGTGTTGTTTCATCAAGCGGAACGGATACTTATTCTGCTATTGCTGCTGCTATAGGATCACTCAAGGGTCCTAAACACGGCGGTGCTAATGCGGAAGTTATAAATATGATGGATGATATTAAAACAGGAGTATCAGACTGGAATGACGATGATGAGGTTTATAGCTATCTGACTGATATGGTAAATAAAAAGGCGGGGGATGGCTCCGGGCTTATTTATGGTATGGGTCACGCGGTTTATACGCTTTCTGACCCTCGTGCTATTATATTAAAAGATAAGGCTAAGGAGCTCTCAAAAATAAAGGGATTTGAGGATGAATTCAATCTCTATGACGCAATTGAGCGTCTTGCCCCGCGGGTTTTGGCAAAGGCTAAGGGTGATTCAAAGGTAATATCCGCAAATGTTGATTTGTATTCAGGATTTGTATATCAGATGATGGATATTCCGCCGGAATTATATACGCCTCTTTTCGCAATTGCTCGTATTGTAGGCTGGTGCTCTCATAGAATTGAGGAAGTTATGGCAAACGGAAGAATAATGCGTCCCGCATATAAAAGCGTTTGCCCTCGTGAAAAATACGTGCCAATTGATAAAAGGTAAAAAAACTTCGGGTATAGCATTTATGCTATACCCGTTTTTGGATGCAGGCCCTGCCTGTAATTTGGTAATATTGGCTATAATTAATTGTATTAAAGGTATTGACTATTACCGGGCAAAGCGTTATAATAGTCATTGTTGCTGGCAATTGAGAATTGCTAAGCAATTTATAATATAAAGGTAAAATAAATTGGCTATGTATGCGAGCTTAGGAGGCAATAGCATGGAAAATACAATAAAGGTTGTGTCCTTTAATCTAAAGCGTGATGGCTTCGGTAAAAAAAACTGTTGGAATAATAGAAAAGAAATAGCGCATAACGTAATTGAAAATTCAGATGCGGAAATAATAGGCGTGCAGGAGCTTCTGCCTAAAATGAAAACCGATTTAATAAATATATTAAATAATTACAGTATCTTAGGCAGCGGAAGATATAACGGTAAAAATCTTTATAATGACGAACACTCTGATATTATTATAAAAAATGATAAAGCGAACTCAGATTTTCATACGACATTCTGGTTATCAAAAAAGCCTGAAAAAATAGCCAGCAGAGGTATACTGGCAATGTTCCCGAGAATTTGTACAATGGCAGAGGTCTATGTTAAGGAATGCGGCTGCCGAGTGCGTGTTTTTAACACTCACTTTGACCATATAAGCGGATTCGCAAGGGTTCTTGGCGTAAAAATTATATTGGAATATATGAGTAAATATAATGAAAAAGATCCTATGCCGACAATTTTAATGGGAGATTTAAATGCTAAGCCTGACAGCTTGCCTATAAGAATTCTAAGAGAAAATCTTCATTCCTACAGTAATATTCATTTAAACGATGTTTATGAAGCTTTGGGTAAAAACGGAAGGCATAATTCATTCCATAATTTCAGCGGAAGAATAAGTTTTAATAAACAGCCGATTGACTATATTTTTGTATCTGACGATTTTGAAGTTATAAAGTCGGAATTTATCACTAGCCATATAGACGGTCAGTATCCGTCAGACCATTTTCCGGTAATGGCGACACTTAAGCTAAAATATGCGTAAAAAAAAGACGCTATCAAAAAAAGATAACGTCTTTTTTTATTGTATATGAATTTGTGAAGATTTACGCGGTTGCGATGTAAGTATTTCGTAACGGTGGTGCGCGATTCGGGTGCAGGTCCCGCCTGCTCTAATTTACTATAATCAAAGTAGCTTCGACGCTGCCCGGAATCTGTGTGCCGAACACTGTAATATTAACGCCTTCTTTTATATTTTTTAAAGTAAGTGATTTGCCGGCGTTATCCTGCACCTTAGCTTTATTTGTAAATATAATATAGGATGTGTCATATAGCTTTATATATCCTGCGGAGCTGTTAGCGTACTCAACAGTGCCGGTAACGCTTGAGCTTGCTGCTGAAGCTGTAAGGTCTATTTTTGTTACCGTGCTTCCTTCAACAGTTACTGTAACACTGTCTCCGACGCGTAATGAATATATATCCGCGGAAGTACCGTTTCTTGTAATTTCAACTGTACGCAGAACGGAATATGTTGTCAGAGTATTATTATCGCCTTTTACAATAATTGAAGGTGTTGTTGAAATGCGGATTTCCTGCAATGCACCCTGCTTTTTACTTGTGCTGCTTGTAGCTACTATATTTGATATAACATCATATTCAAGAGTAACTGTAACTTTATCACCTGCCATAATATCCGCAAGCGTTGCAGACTTGCCATTGCGTTTTACGGAAATACTGTCATAAACGTCATATGTATATTCATTGCCGCTTGCCTGAATAATAAGTTCATATTTAGGTTCCAGCACAATGCTGCTTATTGTTCCGGTAATCTCTTTAGTGTCGTTTTCAGCCTCAATATATACAGCTTTATTTTTTGAAATGTCTATTTTTAAATAATCGTTTGCCACCAGATCCTTAACGGTTACAGATTTATCATTTCTGATTATCGTGGGGTTAGCCGCTAAGGTATATTTTTTAGTTTCTCCGGTTTTAGGATCTTTAACTGTTATTACGGTGCCGTCGGAAAGATTTTCAAAACCGACATAAATACATTCTGCAGTTTCCTCAAATTCAGGAGATAACCCTTCTACAAAAACAATCTTATCGCCTGAGAAGGTTATGCGGATGCTGCTTCCTACCGCAAAATTTGTTAAAGCTGAAAATGCGCCGTCATAAACCGCAGGTATGGAATTGCGTATTGTATAAGATTTAGATTCATCGCCGGATGTAATAATTTTTACAGTATCGCTGCTTTCTGTATATAATGATAAGCTTCCTTCAAGATAAGTATAGTTAAAATTAGAAAGCACACGATAGAGCAAGGTTGCGATTTGAGCCCTTGATACATCATAATTCGGTTCAAATTTATTTTCGCCCATTCCCTGCATAATGCCATTTTGCGCAACATAAGCGACATATGGCCTTGCAATACTCGGGATATCGCTTACATCATCAAAAGTAAGAGAAGTGCTGCCGTTTTTCTTAGCTGTTTCTTCTTCGCCGAGAAGCTTAGTCAAAAGAATTGCTGATTCATATCGTTTAAGAGGCTTTGTTGCTATTGAATTTTCAATATATAAGGGTAAATCATCTTCTGTGAGGACGCCTTTGTATAATAAATAGCTTATCTCATCTTTATACTGTGTTGAATAATCTTTTAAAGCATTTTCGTATGTTGATTTCGCGATTTCCACATATTGTTCGGATGAGGTTTCTCTAAAGCCTGTTATCCTTGACATTAATACAAGCGATTCCTCTTTTGATACAGCATTATCCGGCCTGAAGGTATTATCCTCATACCCCTTTATAATCTTCATCTTTGTCATTTCTTCAATTGGCTGTTTAGCCCAATTCAGACGCTCGGTGTTTAAATCTGTAAATGCGGCAAAAGCATAAAATTGAGTTGAAAGAAGTGAAACAATAATGGCTGCCTGAATAATCTTTTTTTTCATAGTAACCCTCCTATATATTTTTCATATGCTAATCGTCAATAAATCTGCGTTTTAATTTTTATTAATACTTTATATCTATAATAATAACATAATTCTTTGAATTTTGCAATATCTTTTTTGTAGAATTTTGTAACGTTTCCATTAATTTAGGGTTGCAATTTTGTATATCCTGTAGTAGAATATGAATTGTGGTTGACATAACAAACAACGCAGTAAGTTGAATATACTTTTTAACAGCGGGTATTGTTCCTTACTCAAAATTAATTATGTAAACCTATTATCTACAGGGGTAGGGCATACAAACAAAACACACAGATTTTTCAAGGGGGAAAAAGTATGAAACGTTTTTCAAAACTATTGGCAGGAGTTACTTCAGCAGCAATAATATTTGCTAGCACTGCAGCACTCGCAGCTATTCCTACAGATGCTCAAAACATTGGCATCGATGAGGATTTAGAAGTACTCGGCGCATTAGGCATCATGGTTGGTGACGCAGAAACCGGCTTATTCAGACCTGATTCAAATCTAAGACGTTCTGAATTTGCTAAAATCGCAGTTGAAACACTCGGACTTGGCGATGTAGCTGATAGCAATAAAAGCTCAGCGCAGTTCCCGGACGTAGTAGAAGGCCACTGGGCAACAGGCTATATTAATGTAGCAGCTAATCAGGGTCTTGTAATTGGTGACGAAAACGGTAACTTCAGACCTGATGACAACGTAACTTATGCAGAAGCTGTAACAGTTCTCGTAAGAATGCTCGGATACGAGCCGGAAGCATCAACAAAAGGCTCATGGCCTACAGGTCACCTTGTAACAGGTTCAAGAATAGGTATTAATGAAGATGTAGCAGTTCCGCAGTCAAACGAACCTATTACTCGTAAACAGGCAGCTCAGCTTGACTTTAATTCTTTGACAATCAACCTCATGGAACAGACTGGCTACGGCACAGATGTTTCTTATGAAGAAGTTGACAAAACAATATTGAAAGACAAATTGGACGTTACTAAAGAATATGCACAGATTACAGCAAACAGCGATACTAAGTTAGACAGCACTGCAGGCTTAGACGACGATGAAGTAATGGCTAACTCAGCGATCTACAAAGTAGGTAATACAAGCGCTAAAAACCTTCTCGGTTATAACGCAGTATTGTATTCAATAGAAAATGACAGCAGCGATCAGGAATTAATCGTTGCAAGAGAACGCGAAGGAAAGAACGCAACTCTTAATATCGACGCAGATAATGTAGATTCATTAGCTCAAGGTACAGACGGACGTATAACAGTAAAATACTGGATAAACAAAGATACTGATAATAGCACAAAATCAGCTTATATTGCATCTGACGCAAAAATGATCTACAACGGCAAAGCAGTAACAATGGATACAAGCTTAATGAATCCTGAGTTCGGTAATGTATCCTTGCTTGACACAAACAAAGACGACGAGTATGATATCGTATTCGTAACAGAATATGTTAACTACGTTGTTGATGACACAAGCGTATCAAGCTTTACAATTTCCGACAAATACGGCTTAAGCTCATTTAAATTAGACCCAGAAGATGACAGCATTGATTTCAGCCTCGAAGACAAAAACGGCCAGCCTGTTAAATTTGAGGACTTAAAAGAATGGAATGTTCTTTCAAGAACTGAAAGCATAGACGGCGACTTAGTAAAAGTAGTAGTTTCTACAGACAGCGTAGCAGGTAAAGTAACTGAAAGCAGCGACGACGGCATAGTAATTAACGGAACAGAATATGAAGTTGCTTCAAACTATCCTAATACAATCAACGTAAATGATGAAGGAACATTCTATCTTGATATGCAGGGTAAAATAGCGGCATTTGACGAAACTTCAACAAGAAACGGTAACTACGCTTATCTCTTAGACGGTGCAAAGAGCAACGGCATAAGCGACTCAGTTGAATTTAAGCTCTATACAAAAGAAGGCGAAACTAAAGTATTAACATCAGCAACCCGCGTTCAGCTTAACGGAGCAGCTTCAGCTCAGGCTTCAGACGTATTAGCAGCACTTCAGACAAACGGCGCAACAGTTCCGCAGCTTATCACTTATGAAGTTAACTCAAACGGTGAAATCACAAAAATTAACACAGCTTTAGACAATACAGCAAGCGGCAACTTCAACGAAGATTTCTCAAAAACATTCATTGGTAATGATGTAGTTTACAATGAAACAGCTTCTAAGCTTGGATTATACAATGTTGACAGCAATACAATCGTATTTGACATTCCGGCAGGCGAAACAGATTCTGACAACTACGCAATCAGAACTAAAGATATGTTTATAGACGACGCTAAATATAACGTTGAAATATTCGATATAGGTGAAGACCTCACAGCATCAGTTATTATAGTGACAAACTCCACTGGTAAAACAAGCGCAGAGTCTCCTATAGCAATTGTTGATAAAATAGCACAGGTTCAGAATGACCGTGGTGAAGACGTAGAAAAAATCTACTTGATGTACAACGGTGAAATGACCTCTTACCTTGGAAGCGAAGCAGGTATATTCGTAGACGGTAATGGAAACGCTCTTGCACAGGGTGACATTATACAATTCCAGACAGACGCAAGAGGCGAAATCGACACCTTGACAGTATTATTTGACTCATCAAATAAAGCTGCAGAGTTCAAGACCACAACTGATGACAGCTTGACAGTTATCAACGGTAAGGTAGTTAAGAAGTTCACTAACTCAATTAACGTATCAGTTAATGACGGCGATATTCAGAACTACTCACTTGACGGTGTAACAATCTACAAATATGATTCTACAAAGCAGACAAATAACGTAACAGTAGCATCCGCAGCAGACATTTCTAAATACGATGCAAATGATCCTCAGACAATCTTTATAAGAATGTATAAAGACGAAGTTAAGGAAATGGTTATCGTAGAATAATTTAATAATCAGCCCTCATCCGCATGGCAATTTATATTGCCATGCGGATTTTATATTATATAGGTATAAATGCAGCAAAACAGACGGGTCAATCCGGGCAGATTTAAGGATTTAAGCGTATAATTTAAAATATTATTTTAAATAAATGTAAATCAATGTATAATTTCATATTAAATTCAGCACAATAATAAATATAACATCGGTACAATAAATAGGACATCATTTTACATAATTTTAATATTTTTAAAAAAAATATTATGAATTATATTGACGAAATATATTATTTATGATATACTTAGACTATGAAAATATTCAAATTATTAACAGGAGGTAATTACCCTATGAAATCTACAGGCATAGTAAGAAAAGTAGATCAGCTTGGCAGAATTGTAATTCCAAAAGAGTTACGTCGCACACTGAAAATTGTTGAAATCGAAGATTCAATGGAAATTTATATCGAGGAGTCAATGATTATATTAAAGAAATATTCACCTGATTCCGGCGTTACCGGCGTTGTAAGACGTGTAGACCAGCTCGGAAGAATCGTATTGCCTATTGAATTGCGTAGAAGACTTGATATTATTGAGGAAAGAGACGCTCTCGAAATTTATGTTGATGAAGACTCTATTATACTTAAGAAATATGAGCCGGCTTGTATTTTCTGCGGTAACGCAAGAAATGTTTTTGTATTTAAAACAAAAAACATTTGCCCGTCTTGTCTTGATGAACTCAAGGAGTTAAAATAGGAAAAACAAAAGTCAATGCTAAATAAAGTTCCATTGTTTTATTTGCGTTGACTTGTTTTTTTTATTCATATGCTAACTAAATTATAAATTTATGTTTTATGTTTTTTTGATAAAATTTTTATACAATACTAACAAAAAATTATTATTCAAAATTCATTATTTTATACGATATTAAATGGATTTTATCAAGGATGGCAATAATACCCTATTCATGTAATCTGTTTTTATATAGAAAAAAATTGACTTTTTTCTTGCTTTGTGTTATAATAAGCAATATAATAATACAAAAACAAATGAGGAGGTGTATGCAATGCACCATTCCAAAATTATCGGTTTTGCTACTGCCGCTGTTTTACTTATTTCAGGATTTTCTTCATTTGCCGCTTCAGGCAGTGTTACAACCGATGGTTTAAACATTAGAGATAACGCTGTTATCGCTTCTAATGTAATAGGCACAGCATATACTGGAGACACTCTGCAGATTACTGGTAAGGACAATAATTATTACAGCATCAATTATAATGGTTCTACGGCATACGTTGTGGATGATTATGTTTCTGTAAATATAATTGCAACAGGAACTGTTACAACCGACATTCTTAATATACGGAGTTCAAACAACACTTCATCAAATGTAATAGGTCAGCTTGCGTATGGCGACACATTAAATATAACAGATAAATTTGATGTCTGGTATGAAATCCTTATTAATGGTGCTTTCGGCTATGTACATAGTGATTATATTTCAGCAGACAGAGGGACAAGCCTTGTTTCACGTAGCGGAAACAACAGGTCAGGCGGCAACGTAGTCGAATACAGTAAAAGCTTTTTAGGTGTCCCATATGTAAGCGGAGGCTCGTCTCCGACAGGTTTTGACTGTTCAGGCTTTACATACTATGTTTACAATCACTTTGGCGTTTCTCTTCCCCGTACATCAAGTGAACAGGCTACTGTAGGAATTCAGGTTTCGAGAGATAATCTCGCAGTGGGTGATTTATTATTCTTTGATACATACGGCGGAATATCTCATGTAGGTATCTATACGGGCGGAGATTCATTTATTCATGCTACTGTGCCGGGTGACGTTGTAAAGGTCAGCAGTCTTAGCTCTTCATATTACAGTTCGCATTATGTAACTGCAAGAAGAGTTATAAGGTAAGATTTATATTTATGCTTATAAGATGTAACATAGTATTTTTGTTACATCTTATTTCATTATAGGAGGATTTATATCAATGCGCGTAATTGCCGGAACAGCTAAAGGATGCAATCTTAAAACTATTGATTCTCTTGATACCCGTCCTACAACTGACAGAGTTAAGGAAGCCCTTTTTAATATATTGAACTTTAAAATTTATAACTCTCAGGTTCTTGACCTTTTTGCGGGCAGTGGTGCTTTAGGAATAGAAGCGTTAAGCCGAGGCGCGAGAAGCGCTGTTTTTATTGAACAATCAAAAAAAGCGGCGTCTGTTATAAAGCAGAATCTTGAGCATACTAAGCTTATATCACTTTCGGATATTAAAATTTGCGATGTTTTAAGCTATCTGAAAAAATCATCACAAAAATTCGATTTAATATTTATGGATCCTCCCTATCATTCCGATTTAATACCAGAGGCAATAAAAAAAATCGATGAGTTTGAGCTTTTAAAAGGCGATGGAATTATAATTGCGGAGTGTGATAAAACTGAAACTACGCCGGGTACTATATCTTCATTTCATATGTATGACCAACGTAAATATGGCAGAGTTATAATAAATTTATTTAAAAAAGATGATTAATATCAATAAAAATTATAATAATTAATCAAAAAAATTAAAAAAATAGCAATTTACTATTGATTATTTTTAATTAATAGTTTATAATATTGTTATAACTCAAAAAAATGGAGTTATTATGTCCATTTTGGAAGAATTTAACTTTTTGGTGGTTATGATATGAAAATTGCTGTTTATCCAGGGAGTTTTGATCCTGTTACAAACGGACATTTAGACATTATTCGCCGTGCGGCGAGAATATTTGACACGGTTATTGTGGCTGTATTTTATAACAGCTCAAAAAAATGCGCGTTTTCTATTGATGAACGTATGGACATGCTTAGAACTGCTACAAAAGATATTGATAATGTTATAATTGATTCATCTGATAATCTGCTTGTTCATTATATGGAAAATAATGATGTAAAAGTAATTATTAAAGGGCTTCGTATGGTATCCGATTTTGAATACGAATTTCAAATGGCATTAGCGAATCATCAACAGAATAAGGATATTGAAACTTTATTTATGATGACGGCTTCAGAATATTCTCATCTTAGCTCAAGCCTTGTTCGAGAACTTGCCACATATGGAGGAAATTTAATTGGGCTGGTTCCAAATGATGTTATACCTTATGTGTATGAAAAGCTACAACCTAAAAAATAGTTTATAGTATCTGGCGAAAAATTCAGAATAAAAACATATGGAGGTAAGTATGGAAATTCTACAAATTATTGATGAAATAGAGGATGTTGTTGAAAAAAGCTTTAATATTTTCGGATTTGCGGTGACTAATAAAGAAGAGCTATTATCTATGATAGACGAAATTCGTTTAAAACTTCCTGACGAGCTTAAACAGGCACGTTGGGTTAAGGAGGAACGCCAGCGCATTATATCCGAGGCTCAAAGAGATGCTGAAAAGATTATTAAGGATGCTGAAGATAAAGTTATTGCCATGATTGACGAACACGAAATAACAAAAGCCGCTAAAGAAAAAGCGGATATGATTATGACGGACGCCAAAAAGCAAGAGCTTGATATGCGTAAAAACGCTATAATATATGCGGATTCAATACTTGAAAAGCTTGATAAAACTTCAACTCTTGTTCTCGAGGAGATTAGAGAAAGCAGAAAACAACTCAAGAAATAATACATAAAACGTGTAATATATATACTCTAATAAAATGAAATTATAAATTTAATAAAGCGGTGTTTTGATTATATTGAAATGCCGCTTTTAGTATATTTTAAAAAGAAAATTAATTATTAAATTCTTTTTAGAAAAGATATTGTTTATTTGCAAATAATATGATATAATAAATACATATATAGGAATAGAAGCTGTCGCTTCTTTTAATGTATTTATTGTATCATTTAAAGAAGCAAGCTGATTATGCGGCTTGCACCTATGATATAATTATTTTAACTACTTTGAAAAGGACGGATATGCTATGTTAGATTATTTTACAGAACATATTATAAGAAAGAAAAAGGATGGTAAGGATATTTCAATAATTGTTGGATTGATATTTGCGGGAGTACTATTAACTATACTTGCCTTCCCGTTTGTATTTGCCCAGGTTATAGGTCAATTTGTATTTTTGATTATAGCAGGAGTTTGGTGGGGAATTTATTTTCTTATTTCCGGCCGAAATGTAGAGTTTGAATACATTTTAACAAATGGTGAACTGGACGTGGACAGGATTACAGCAAGAAGAAAAAGAAAAAGATTAATTTCAGTGCCTTCTAAAGAAATTGAGCTGATCTGCAAATTTAATCCTGATTCTGCGGATAGCGTTCAAAATGTTATAAATGCTTCTTCGGGAGCGAAGGAAGCTAAAATATGTGTTCTTTATACAACTAAAGACGGGGTCAAAACAAAAATAATGTTTGAGCCTACGGATAAAATGATCAACATATTTAAAAAATTCCGTCCGCAAAACGTTCAGATAGACTGAGTTGTTTTGTATAAGAAGGTGGCATTGTGTATAAGTTAGTTACAGCAGAGCAAATGCGTGAAATTGAAAAGCACACCTTTGATTTGGGTTTAGCTTCAATTGTTGTAATGGAGAATGCGGCAGCGGCAACAGCTAATTTTATAGCTGAAAGGTTCGATACCGGAAATTCTGTATGTGTGATATGCGGAAAGGGTAATAACGGAGGAGACGGTTTTGCTGTTGCACGGCATTTATATAATAAGGGTTTTGCGGTTAATATTCTAAAGATTTTTAATGAAATATCAACTGCCGACGCACGTATTAATTATGATATTGCTTGCAGAGTAGGTTTAACTGTTACCGAGGATACTTCGGTTTTAGATTCATGCGATATTATTGTGGACGCTATTTTAGGAATAGGAATTAAAGGCGAGGTTCTGCTCCCTGTTGTTGATTTAATCAATAAAAGCTCCGCTTATGTAGTAGCAGTGGATATACCAACGGGAATATGCAGCGACAGAGGGATAGTATGCAAAAATGCTGTAAAGGCTGACGCAACCATAACCTTTGGCTATAAAAAAACAGGTCTTAGCCTTTACCCCGGCGCATGGTACGCAGGCGAAGTTAAGGTTTGTGATATTTCTTTAAAATCTGATACTGAATTCAAATTCTTTGAACCGGATGCAGATTATATAAAATTACTGATTCCCGAAACTGCGATTGACGCAAATAAAGCTGATATGGGAAGGGTTTTTGTAATCGCGGGTTCACCGGGTATGACAGGAGCGGCAGCGCTTGTATGCGGCGGCGCGCTGAGATGCGGAGCAGGGCTTATTACGCTTGCTGTCCCAAAGGATTTAAATAATATTATGGAAGTAAAACTGACTGAAGCCATGACTCTTCCTCTTGATTGCAACGGAAGAATTACCTTGGAAGAAATTCAAAAAGTTATGCCGAAAATTAAAGCGTCAAATTGTGTTGTCATAGGGCCGGGGCTTGGAAAAAACTCTGAGGTTTCAGCAATTATTGAGGCGCTTATTAAAAATAATATACCGCTTATTATTGATGCGGATGGCATAAATGCGTTGGTTTCGAATATAGATATATTAAAAGGTCATTCGCAGCCTGTTATATTGACGCCCCACCCGGGTGAGTTTGCAAGGCTCTGCGAATGCGATATAAAAAAGGTTCAGGAAAACAGGCTTGAAATGGCAAAGTCATTTGCAATGGAATACAATGTGATTTTGGTTTTAAAGGGCGCCGGAACTGTTATAGCTGCGCCTGACGGTACATGTTATATTAATCCTACAGGTAACCCCGGAATGGCGGTAGGCGGAAGCGGCGATGTGCTTGCCGGTGTTATCGGCGCGCTGCTCGCGCGTGGAATGTCGGCGGAGGATAGCAGCGTCGCGGGAGTTTATATTCATGGTTTGGCCGGAGACATAGCAAAAGAAAATTCAGGTGAAGACGGTTTGATTCCATCTGACATTATTGACTGTATTCCGAATGCTATACTGAGGATAAAAAATCCGGAACATTAGCTTTTAAGTTCCTGATTAGAATTTAGCAAAAGATATTTAAATTTTTCAAAATTCTATTCAGGAGGGAAATATAAATGAAAAAATGGCTTTTAGTACTCTGCTTTATCATCATTCTGACAGGGTGTAATAAAATAGTGCCCAGGCTTGATGTAAATAAACGAATTTATAATACTTTTGCAAATTTACAAAGCTATGAAGCGGATATTAAGGTTACAACCTATTCAAACAGCAATTCAAATACTTTTGAAACCAAGCAATATTACAGGTATCCCGAACAGATGCGCAGTGAAACGGATGGTATTATAACAATCATCAACAACGGTCATGCTACGGTTAAGAATTTTGCGGCGGATACGCCTTTAAAAATAGAACAGATTTCTTCGGATGAAAATGATTTTTTATTTCTGCACTGTTTTTTTAACGCTTATTACAAAAATGAGGATACAATTGCTGTGCCAAACAGCGACAGAAGCGATATAATAACCTTAACCGCGGAAACAGGTTTATCAAACCCGTACAGAAAAACTGTGGAGTTAAAGCTTAATACAGATACTATGCAGCCTGTTTCGCTTGAAACGAAAGGTAAGGATGGAAAAACATATATTAAAATTGAATATATTTCATTTAAACCAAACATTACTCTAAGTGACGATTTATTTTAATTTTATAAAAGGACTGAAGCTATTATGGAAAAATCCGCATACAGAACATGGGCAGAAATTGACCTTGATGTCATTGCTGCCAATATGCGTGAAATAAAAAATATTGTTGGGGATAAAACAAAGGTAATGGCAGTTGTTAAAGCTGACGCCTATGGTCACGGTTATTTAAACGTATCAAAGGTTATGCTTGAAAACGGCGCGGATTATCTTGGAGTGGCGTTTATTGACGAGGCTGAACAGCTTCGCTGCCACGGAATTAAATCTCCTATTCTGATACTTGGTTACACTTCGCATAATGATTTAAAAAGAGTAGTGGAAAATGATATAATTCCGTCTGTTTACCATTATAAGGACGCGGAATATTTATCGGAGATTGCAGCAGAATATAATAAAAAGGCTAAGATTCATATCAAAATAGATACAGGAATGAACAGGCTTGGTTTTATGAGCGGAGATCCTGAATCTATAAAAAATATAGAAAAAATTTCAAAACTTAAAAATATTGAGATTGAAGGTATATTTTCTCATTTATCCTGCGCTGACGAAGAAGATGATACATATTCATATATGCAATTTGAAAGATTTGGAAATATATGCGGCAAGCTGGAGAATTTAGGTATAAAAATTCCTATAAAGCATATATGCAACAGCGCCGGTATTTTGAAATATAAATCCATGCATCTTGATATGGTGCGGGCGGGTATAATAAGCTATGGATTGTACCCTTCAAAATACGTAAACAGAAATATTTTAAATTTAATTCCCGCAATGAGTATAAAAACTGTCACAACTCGCATACAATATATAGGTAAGGGTGAAAAAATCAGTTACGGCGGAACCTTTACAGCTCCTTATGATATGAAAATTGCAACGATTCCAATTGGATACGCGGACGGATATATACGCGCGCTGCAAGGCAAAGCCAAGGTTATTGTTTCGGACAGATATGCGGAAATAGTCGGACGAATTTGTATGGATCAATGTATGATTGATGTTACAAATGTTAATACTATAAGCGTAGAGGACGAAGTGATAATTATTGGTAAAAAAGGAGGTAAATCAATATCTTTTGATAAGCTCGCAGAGGATATTGGAACAATTAATTATGAGCTTTTATGCCTGATCGGCAAGAGAGTTCCCCGTGTTTATCTGCGTGACGGAAACGTTACCGATGTGTTAAGCTATTTGGTCTAAATTGTATTTGATTTTTACATAAAAATGTTGTATAATATAGATGTACCCGCTGTGGTAGACAACAGTAAAAATCAATGAAGATATGTCAGAGCTTACAACAAAAAAGTAAAGGGGGGCGTGACACTTGCCGCAGCTGAAAAAAATTTTAATCACCGTTCCCGATTCGTTATTGCAAGAAGTGGATATTTTAGTCTCGAATGAGAACACCAGCCGCAGTGAATTAATCCGGGAGGCTATGAGGCTTTATATTAAAGAGAGAAAAAAAGCCGAGGTAAAAGAGAAAATGAAAAAGGGGTATCAGGAGATGGCGCAAATCAATCTCCAATTCGCCGAAATGTGTTTTGAAGCCGATGAACACCAGTTCAAAAGCTATGAGGAAAAATTGGCGGAGTGTGAATAAACGTGATTGTAAAAAGAGGTGACATCTATTATGCAGATTTAAGCCCTGTGATAGGTTCGGAGCAGGGAGGGATTCGCCCTGTTTTAATAGTACAAAATGACGTTGGTAATAAATACAGTCCTACTATTATTGCGGCGGCTATAACATCCCAAATTAATAAAGCAAAGTTACCGACCCATATAGAGATCAGTGCCGAGGAATACGGTCTTAACAAGGATTCTGTTATTTTGCTGGAGCAAATCCGCACAATAGATAAGAAGAGATTAAGAGAGAAAATAGGTCGCTTGGACGATGGGCTTATGGAACAGGTAAATGAAGCAATCGGTGTAAGCTTTGGTCTTAGCGAATTTTAATTTTACGCAAATTTTGATTAGTTTATGGAGGTAGACAAATGAGAAAAGAATTTATTGCAGGGCTGATAGCCGGTCTTGCAGTTGTTGTCCTGTGTGCAATTGTTGTACTTGCAAATCCGGGCGGAGATGACAATCCTTTAATCTCAAAAAGCTATCTTGACAATGTGTTTATGAGCGATGTAAAGCAATACATAAACCAACAAGGACGGTTTAATGTAGTTGAGTTGCAAACGGGTCAGAAGCTCATTGGCAAAGCTGGCTGCGAATTAATTTTGCGTCAGGGAAGCGCCAAGATTTTTGCGAGCGCGAAAGGTGGACTTGCAGACGCTACTGCAGGCAATGACCCCGCGGACGGAACAGATATGCCGTCAAATCATTTATTGATTGTGCCGGTAGACGACGGTCGCGGTTTTGAGGCAACTTCAAAAATTCTTGTTATGGTAAAGGGAGAGTATACAATACAATAAAAGGAATGTATACACTGATTTATATTGATTTAAAGCACGTGAAGATTTTAATTTTTCATGTGCTTTTTATTTTAAATTATTTTTTTTATTGACACTTTGTATATTTACATGTATAATATAGTAAAGATTAGCAGGAAACTGGAGTAAGGGAGAAAAAGCAGTGGATATATTTAATAGTATAGATATTTACTTATTCTTATTTTTTGTTTCATTAATTTTATATTTTGATTTACTCAATAAATTTGATAAAAATTCGATGCAAGATAAATTGTTTATGTCAATGATAATTTTAAATGCTATCGCTATGGTAAGCGAAGGATTATATATAGCAGTAAACAATAAGCAGGGAACTATATTTATAGCTATCAATATAGTTTCAAATATTATAGTATTTTGCAGTACAACTATTTTAGAGGTTTTATGGATATTATATATTGATTATCAGGTCTATCATGATGAAACGCGGCAAAAAAAGTATTATATACCTATTACCTGTATTTTAGCATTATATATATTCATGACAGCTGCATCTCCTTATGCAGGTTGGGTTTTTTATGTTGACAAGGTTAACTCATATTCGAGAGGTTATCTGTTTTATATAAGTGTAATAATTAATTTAGGACTTATATTATATGCTTTAATATTTATTGTAACTAAGCGTAAAAAAATTAAACCAAGCTATTATTGGTCGCTTTTCTTATTTATATTACCGCCTGTCGTGTTAGCTATAATTCAGTTTATTTTTTATGGTTTAGAGCTTATATGGGGCGGTATAACCCTGTCAATGCTTATTATTTATTTTAATGTCCAGAATGATTCAATGAATACTGATTATTTAACGGGTGCGTATAACCGTAAAAAGCTGGATAGTTATATTAGGGATAAAATCGCGGATTCAAATGAGCATAAAACATTCTCTGCAATTATGATTGACCTTAATGATTTTAAAAAAATAAATGATAATTTCGGGCATCCGATAGGTGATATTGCCCTTAAAGATACGGTAAAAATTATTGAAAATGTTGTAAGGCATAAAGATTTTGTTGCCAGATTCGGCGGCGACGAATTTGTAATTGTTATGGATATAAATACAGATGATGAACTTGAACAGATTATGACTCAAATAGAATGCGCGGTCATGCAATTTAATGAAACTCAAAACAACCCTTATAATCTTAGCCTTTGCATGGGATATGCAGTATATAATTATAACTCAAAAATGAATTCTTCAGAATTTATTAAATATGTTGACGGTCTTATGTATGAAAATAAAAGAATATATAAAGCAATGCATAAAAATTAAAAAACCTCTCTCAAATGCCTGTAAAGGCTGAATGAGAGAGGTTTTGCTTTAATCTGTTATACTTAAAACGTAACTTTTGTTAACTGAGGTTGAGTTTAATTTAAATCCAAGAGTTTCTGAAATGAAAGAATCGGATACATAAGTTTTATCATTAATAAGCTGGGGGGCAGGACTTAATGTAACCTCTTCGCCGTTAATATAAGCTCCAGTATAATCGCTGTCAACAGAAAATGTAATAACTTTGTCTAAATATACAACTGATACAATGCCATCCTCATAGGTAATATCTTCATTCGGTATTCCTAATGCATTTAAGGTTTCGCGCAAAGGCAACATAACATTTCCTTCAGCGTCGGTTATAGGCTTATCCGAATATTCGATTTTCTGTGTGTTATAAAGCACTGTTATTCCATCTTCATTCGGAACAGTGTTATTCATCATATTAAGCATGTTTATTGAATTTTCTGCGGTGATTTCCGGGAATGTTATTTCAACAGGCTGATTTGTTTTGTCGTATTTCATGTCTAATATAAGAGTGCCGGCAATATTTGAATTTTGTTCAGTTAATTCTTCAGGTATATTTGGAATTTCAAATGCTTTCGCAAGTTTTGCGGCGTTGGCATTTATGTTGATTGTATATTTTACTGTTTTAAGTAAACCTTCATCATCCAGAGTTGTATCTAACTGAATCGCGCTTTTAGAATCAAATATCTGAATATCGGCGATTTTTCCGAAAAATTCGGTGATGGATTTTTTTGCTTCCGCCGCCTGCGTATCCGTCATTTGCGTACCGTTTGGTAATCCGGGCATAACAAGACTGTTACCCAAGCCGCCGCTTGAAACTTTTTCAAAAATATACTTTGTAACCGTATCAAACATATTTATACTAACGGTTTGCAGAACATTTTTAACGGTTGTTTCGTCTAATATAAGAGTATAAACGCCGTTGTTAAACTCGGGGGTTATTTTATCCTCTATACCAGCCATCATGGTTTTTTGCAGTTCCTGCGCTTTTGTTACATCAAATAAACCTGTTGATTTCATTGATTTAAGCATATCAAGCATCCCAGGAATTTTAGTATAATCCATTATCATATACTTGTCTGCCATTGCGCCAAATTCTTCTTTAGGCTCTATGTATTTCATGATAATATTATACTTCAGATTGTTATCGTCGCTTAAGTCCATATCAATCCATGTCTGCATTTTGATATTCGGCATATCCTTGGTAAAACCGTCGATAGAGACCAGCATATCTGCTATTAAAGCATTACTGTTTTCGTTCGTTTTATATTTCATATTATAGCTTATCTTTGCATTGTTTAAAGCCTCGGTTATTGTTCCGTCGGGATCCAGATAAGACGATAACGGAGCGGATAATTTTGTGGAAATGCTGTAATCTAAAACACCGCTTAAATATTTTTGATTCCATGCGCTATTGTATTTTTCTATAGGGGTCTCCGCAAATACTGTTATTCCGCTTAAAAGAAGCGCGAACATAAGTATTATTCCTGTAAGTTTTTTCATTTTTATACTTCCTTTCCATATTTATTAATAAAATCTATAATAATTATAGGATTTTCCAAGCTGTGAGGGTGGTGTTTGCAGGTCGGTTTAATAATTTCCTGAATAATACCGCCGTTTTCTTTATATAAATCAAGTAAAATCTGCCCGTTTTCATAAAAGGCTACAACCTCGTCGGCTCCGCCGGCGACTAGAACCACAGGAATTTTATTGTTTAAGAGGATTTTGATATTATCTGTCATTCTGCTGTAATATTCATTATATTCTGTGCCTTCTATACCATATTCCTTTTTGCAGGCTTTCCATTCTAAAATATGTCCGCCCAAATTTCCATAATTTCCGGGCCAGCTGAATATATTTAAAACAGGAGCGTCAAGATATACGCAGGATACCTTTTGAGGATATACGGCTGTATAATTTAAAGCGTATAATCCTCCTCTGCTGAATCCAAATAATACAGTTTTTTTCGCTAAGCCAAATTCATTCTCTATATACTCATGAAAAGCAGACATTAGCTTTACCGCTTTAGGACTGCCGAATCTATCATTTACGCAATAATATACCAAATGCCAGCCCTGAGATAAAAGAGCGATATCCGCGCAGTCAAATGCGCCTAAAAATTCGCACCGCCATATATACGGATTCCCCGGCAGCGGATTTTCGGGGAAAATTACGCACCCTTCGCATCCATTTACATAAAAATTATATTTTATATATCCTTTATATGTATCGTCCCAGCTTTCAGCAGGAAATGCCGGAGGTTCTTTTATAGAACTGCCATTTTTTATACCTGTTTCTATAAATTCTCTCAGAATAGCGCTGTCGGTTTCATGCTTATTTATGAATTCGCCGCCGCCTGTAAAAGCAGGTTCATGCGTCAGTGTGATATTAAACAGCGCCTTAAGAATAGTTCTTGCTATTATCCAGTGCTCATGGTTATCAGGATGAATTCCGTCTCCGGCGCAAAAATCAGGATTTTGTTTAATCTGCTCATTAATATAGTTACTGAGCGGAGTATTTATATCAATGACCATATCGGCACAATTTGATACTACAATCCAATCCTTATAAATACTTAAAACCTCATTATAATTTTCATAGGGCTCTAAATAACTGAAATTATTGAAATTTTGATCTCTTAAACAATCACAATTTTTGCCTGCCGAATGTTTATCAAACGGGGGAGGAGTCATTAAAATAACCTTTTTTCCTTGTGATTTAAGTTTGTTTATTAATAAAATTAAACCGTCCCGGTATGCTATAAATCTTTCGTCCGAATACGGATGATAAATAGCGTCATTCATACCATAGCAAACAAATGCCGTATCAAATTCTATTAATTTTAAAATTTTATCTATTCTTTCATGAACACATGGACGCTTGCCGGGATGATTGTTTTCCGAAAGCCCGCTCACCGTTTCACTGCTTTTTCCTAAATTAATAAGCTCCAAATCAATTGGATTTTGCTTGAAATATTCTCGCATGAAAGCTATATATAAACCATTTTGGGTTATACTGTCGCCTATGAAAGCTATTTTATTCATATGTATTTATCCCCATTTACTAAAAAAATAATAATTAAAAACTCTAGTGGTTATATAATACCACAATATGAAGAAATAGTCAATGCATTTAATAATAATTTAATAAGTTAAATTTATTTATTCCAGTACAGCGTTTAACTCAGCGCCCAAAACAAGGATAATGCCTGCAATATAAAGCCATAGCATAAGTAAAAATAAAGCTCCGATTGAACCGTATAATACAGAAAAACGCGCAAAGTTATTTACATATATGCTGAATCCTATGGATAGCATCGCAAAACATACCATTGACAATATTGTTCCGGGTAATACGCTTCTGATTTTAATCTTCTTATTTGGTATAAAATAATATACCGACGCGATTGTGAAAAACAGGGAAATAATTATAAAAGCCCATTTTAGGAACAGTATAAGATTTACTGCTTGCTGAGATATTCCAAAAAAGAAAAATATATTTGCCAGAATATTTTTTGTTACAACAGATAAAAGCAGCACTATTATTATGACTATTCCGAAAAATAATATAAACAGCATTGATAGAACAGTGCTTCTGATAAATCTTCTCTGCTCAATAATATCATATGCCGCATTTATAGCCTTCTCTATAGAACGGACTGAGCGGGAGGCTGAGTATAGTGTCAATAAAATACCGATAGAGAGTAGCTTAGTTGTCGATATATCAGAAATATATTCTACGTAGCTTCCTATCATATTGGCAATTTCATTAGGTAAAATAGGTGTTAAAATAGTTATAAGCCTGTCGCTGGGGATGTTTATCGCGGTTATTAACGTATTGATATAAATAATAAACGGGAACAGGGACAGCAGCGAAAAATATGCAAGCTGCCCCCCTGTTTGACCTATATTATGCCGTATATAGCGCATTGTAAGCTCTTTTGCCAGGCTGATATAATATCTGTACCCTTTTGATTCCGATAAAAATTTTATAGGCATTTTAAGCTCCATTCCGCCGCCAATATCGGCGGCACAAATATAAATGAAATCTCTTGCCATATCCGCCAAAATTGGCAGAGGAATGATAAGAGCGCGAATTTCGCATCTGCCTGTTTGTAAATATACGATTTTACAAACAAATGGCAGGCGATTTATTTATTTAGTTTGAAAGAATATACGGTTTCTTTTCAAACTAATCACATCCATTTATTTTCTTATAGCATTCAGAATTGCAATGAGCGAAACTCCCACATCGGCAAAAACTGCTTCCCACATTGTAGCTATTCCGAAAGCGCTGAGTATTAATATAAGAAACTTTACTCCAAGCGCGAAATATATATTTTGATTAACTCTTAAAAGCGTTTTATTAGATATATTTACGGCTACGGAAATTTTAGAAGGTTCATCCGTCATAATAACAATATCGGCAACCTCAATCGCAGCATCCGAGCCTAAGCCTCCCATTGCAACGCCGATGTCCGACCTTGCGAGTACAGGAGCGTCGTTTATTCCGTCGCCTACAAACATTAGTTTTCCACTGGTTTCCTTAAGCATATTTTCAATTTGCTCAACTTTGCCATCCGGCAAAAGCTCTGCGTAAACTTCGCTTATTCCAAGCTTCTTCGCGGCTTCATCAGCGGCAGCCTTATTATCGCCTGTCAGCATAGCTATTCTTTTTATTCCTTTGGCTTTCAGCTCGCTTATTGCATTTTCAGCGTCCTCTTTCAGTTCATCCGATATTGTTATAAATCCGGAGTATTTACCGTCAATTGCTACATGAATAATAGTACCTAGAGTGTTAGTATAGCTATATTCTATATTTTCTTTTTTCATTAATTTCTCATTGCCGGCTATAACCTTTTTGCCATCGACTACGGCTTTTATACCAAGCCCCGGAATTTCTTCGCCGAATGTGACAAGTTCATCATTTGTTTCTTTTCCGTAAGCCTTTAAAATGGATTTAGATATCGGATGATTGGATATGCTTTCACAATGCGCGGTAAGTCGTAAAAATTCTTCCTTTGATGACATATTGGTACTTATGTCCTGTACATTAAATACACCTTTTGTTAGCGTTCCTGTTTTATCAAAAACAATTGTTTCTGTTTTTGATAAAATTTCAAGAAAATTTCCTCCCTTTACAAGAACGCCTGCCTTTGAAGCTCTTCCGATGCCGCCGAAAAATCCGAGAGGTATTGAAATAACCAATGCGCAGGGGCAAGAAACAACAAGAAATATTAGCGCCCTATAAACCCAGTCACTGAATGGGGTATGAGTAATAACAGGCGGAATTATGCTAAGCAGAAATGCGAAAAGAACAACGGCAGGCGTATAATATCTTGCGAATTTTGTGATAAATTTTTCAGTCTGAGCCTTTTTGCTGCCGGAGCTTTCGATAAGCTCAAGTATTTTTGAAACAGTGCTTTCGCTGTATTTTTTTACGACCTTTATTGTAAGCAGACCGTTTGTATTTATACATCCACCTAAAACGCTGTCTCCCGGAGTGACATCCTTCGGAAGTGACTCGCCGGTAAGCGCTGATGTGTCAATTGAAGATGTTCCCTCTGTAACGATACCGTCTAAAGGTATTTTCTCTCCCGCTTTAACTATAATAATTTCATTTATATCAACCGAATCGGGAGATACCTTATTTATACTTCCGTTTCTTTGCACGTTTGCATATTCGGGACGAATATCAACAAGTCCTGCGATTTCTTTTCTGGAACGGTTTACAGCATAATCCTGAAAAAATTCACCTATCTGATAAAACAGCATCACTGCTACTCCCTCAGGGTATTCACCAATAATAAACGCTCCTATAGTAGCGATTGACATTAGAAAATTTTCATCAAATATATTGCCTTTAAATATATTCAGTAATGCGCCAAAAACTATTTCTCCGCCGATTATTATATAACTTATAAAAAACAACAGTGTTTTAATCAATCCTGAAACAGGTAAAAAAATACCGAAGCCAAGCAAAACCAAAGAGATTATTATTTTGATAATTTGAGCTTTTTGATTAGTACTTTTATATTCAAATGTATGATCATTTTGTTCTTTAATATTCACATCAGGTTCTATTTTATTTATTATTCTTTTTATATCTTCAAAGTGATGCTGATTTTCGGTTTCTAAAACAAGCTTTTTAGTCATAAAATTTAAGCTTGCGTTTTTAATTCCTTCGAGTTCATTTATTTCACGTTCCATTTTAGCGGCACAGTTAGCGCAGCCAAGTCCGTTTAGTATATAAGTTTTTTTCAATGTTGTCACCTCCGTATATTATTCCAATATATGCTCCATTCCCTGATTGAATATAGTTTTCACATGAGCATCCGCTAAACTGTAAAGTATTGTTTTTCCTTCTCTTTTAAATTTCACAAGCATCGCTTGCTTAAGTATTCTAAGCTGATGAGATATTGCGGATCCGCTCATGTTTAAAAGCTCGGCAATATCGCCTACGCATAATTCATTATCAAAAAGAGTATATAATATCTTTACTCTTGTAAAATCTCCGCAGATTTTAAAAAGCTCCGACAAATGATAAATAAGCTCATCAGGCGGCATTTTCTCGCGTGCTTTGTTTACGATGTCGCTGCAATTATGGTTACTGTTAATCATATATATTCCTCCATATTATTATATGTGAACAACTGTTCATATATAATAATATCATAAAATAATTAATTTGTCAATAGTATAAATAAACTTAAGTAAGGCATATGGAAATTAATAATATTTTTAAGGTTGAAAGGCAGTTTGCGGATTTTCAGCTTTAATTTTTAAAAGCACTTGATTTTCGTATAATTTTAACGTATAATTAAATTGAGGTGATATGAGTGTTTTCATATATAAAGGGAACAGTGAGCGGGATTACGCATGAATTTGCGGTAATTGAGGCTGGAGGAATAGGATATAAGGTAAATATGCCGTTCTCTGAAATATCAAGGTTACCCGTTGGAGAATCTGCAAAGGTATTTACTTATATGTATATACGGGAAGGAATTTTGGATTTATATGGATTTATATCTGAAGATAGTTTAAATACATTTGAACTGCTGCTAAGTATTTCCGGAGTAGGGCCCAAGGCAGCTATTGCGGTTTTATCCGTACTTACGCCCCCGGAGCTTGCTCTTGCTTTAGCAAACGGAGATTTTAATGCTATTAAAAAAGCGCCCGGTATAGGTGAGAAAATCGCAAAAAGAATTATTTTGGAGTTAAAAGGAAAACTTGATATTATAAGTGAGGGAGATGAAGAAAATCTGCCTATAGCAAATTCTATTGCGGATGAAGCGATTAACGCATTAATTGTACTGGGATATTCCGCAAATGATGCTAAAACTGCGGTATCAGGCGTTAAGTCCGCTGAAAATATTGAATCGCTTATTAAAGAGGCTCTCAAGGCTTTGATGTAATTGGAGGGAATTATGGAAGATACGCGTTCCGTTACCGGAAGTTTTATAGGGGAGGATGCAGAAGTTGAGTTTTCATTGCGTCCTCATACGCTGGGAGAATATATTGGGCAGGAAAAGGTTAAAGAAAATATGAGCGTCTTTATAGAGGCTGCAAAGCAAAGGCATGAATCACTTGACCATGTGCTTTTATACGGACCGCCGGGGCTTGGGAAAACCACGCTCGCCGGTATTATTTCCAATGAAATGAACGTAAATATCAGAATTACATCCGGGCCGGCAATTGAAAAACAGGGTGATTTGGCTGCTATTCTCACAAATTTGGCGCCGCATGATATTTTGTTTGTGGATGAAATTCACAGGCTAAGCCGTAGTGTTGAAGAGATTTTATATCCGGCTATGGAGGATTTTGCGTTGGATATTATTATAGGCAAGGGTCCAAGCGCAAGGTCAATAAGGCTTGATTTGCCCCCGTTTACATTAATCGGAGCTACAACAAGGGCAGGGCAGCTTACTTCTCCGCTGCGTGACCGTTTTGGCATGATAATGAGGCTGGAGCTTTATACAGTTGATGAGCTTACCCAAATTGTTAACCGTTCCGCGCGCATATTAGGAATAGAAATTGACTCACTAGGGGCGACGGAGATCGCGAAACGTTCAAGAGGAACTCCCCGTATCGCTAATCGTTTAATAAAGCGTGTACGTGATTTTGCCCAAATAAAAGGCGATGGAGTTATAACCGCGAAAATGGCGGAAATTGCGCTTGATATGCTTGAGATTGATAATTTAGGACTTGATAATGTGGACAGGCGTATGGTGCTTGCTATTATAAAGCATTTCGGCGGAGGCCCTGTTGGGCTGGACACCTTAGCTGCTACAATAGGAGAGGAACCCACAACTATAGAGGATGTATATGAACCTTATCTTTTACAGCTGGGGTTTTTAAACCGTACTCCCAGGGGACGTGTTGTAACAAAATCCGCTTATAAGCATTTTGGACAAACACCTCCTGCGGAAAATTAAAAAAGCAGGCGGGGCCTGCACCCAAATCGCGCCCCAATGCTGAAAAAACACTAACACCACAGCCGCGTAGTTCCGCGCAATTTCTTATAACGTAAAAAAGCAGGCGGGGCCTGCACCCAAATCGCGCCCCACCGCCCTGAAATACTTACATCGTAGCCGCGTAGTTCTGCGAAATTTCCTATAATATAAAAATAACGGAGCCGCATTTTGCAGCTCCGTGTTGTTATTTAATTAGTCAGATGAGAACGGCAATAAAGCAATAATTCTTGCTCTTTTAATTGCTGTTGTAATCTGGCGTTGATGCTTTGCACAGTTGCCGTTAATTCTTCTTGGCACTATTTTTCCTCTCTCAGAAATATATTTTCTGAGTTTGGCAACATCTTTATAATCGATGGATTCGATTTTATCCGCACAAAAGCTGCAAACTTTTTTCTTCATACGTCTGCCGCGCGGAGCTCTATCTGATCTTTCTCTTTCAGCCATGTCATAAACCTCCTTCTAAAATTAGCCTCTAATTATATGAAGGTTACTACCGTTAAAACGGTAAATCATCATCATCAACATTTGCAGAAAATCCTGATGGGGCATTATTATAATCCGACCCTTCAGGCTGATAATTATTTGGTTTATTATATGCAGGCTGAGCCTGATTATAACCACCCTGATAACCTTGATTTAAGTCTCCGTTATCTTTCTTTGATTCCGCAAAATGTAGCTCTTCAGCAAGAACTTCAGTAGCATAATGACGTTTGCCTTCATTATCATCCCAGTTGCGAGTCTGAATACGTCCGCAAACAGCAACAAGCTGACCCTTGCGGAAATATCTTATAGCAAAATCGGCTCTAGGGCCAAACACGATAATATTAATAAAATCTGTTTGTCTCTCTTCGCCGTTTCGTACAAAATCCCTGTCAACCGCCAGGGAAAATGTACACATGCTTACACCTGAGGGAGTAGCTTTGGGCTCCGGGTCACGTGTAAGACGACCCATTAAAATAACTTTATTAAGCATTAAACGTTTCCTCCTTAATCTTTGAGGATTACAATTGAACGAAGAACGCCTTCAGTTATCTTGTAAACCCTTTCAAGCTCGCTCGGGAAATCCGGCTTAGCAGTAAAGTTTATAAGAACATAGTAGCCTTCAGTCTTATAATTAATCGGATAAGCTAATCTTTTTTTGCCCCAGATATCTACGTTTTCTACTTGAGCGTTGCTTTCGATTAATGACTTGAATTTTTCAATAAGACTGTTAACAGCTTCCTCGCCGATAGTTGTGTCGAGTACAAATATAGTTTCATATGTCTTTGTGATTTCAGCCATTATTTTCACCTCCTTATGGACTAATGGTTCCGGCAAAACCGGAACAAGGATTAATATAATCAATAACTTATTATATATCAACATTGTTTGTTTGTCAAGGGTTATTTTCCAGGTAAAGAAATTTTCAGGGACAAAGCACGATGCATATGAATATTTCATGATATAACTAAATATACATATATAAAAGCCATTAAGTGAGGTGTAATCATGGAAAAAAGATTGCAGGATTCAAATCTGCTGCATAATATTATAATGGAGAGCAGAAGAAAACTATCTGTTTCAGGAGTTGAAGATGTTGACAGCTTTAATGAAAATGAGGTTATTGTTTACACAAATATGGGTCTTATAGAGATAAAGGGAAATGATATTCATATGAATAAGCTTAATCTTGATTCAGGTGAAATTATACTAGAGGGTGAGTTTGACAGCGTTATATATATTGAAGAAGGCAGTAAAAAAACTAAAAAAGGCTTGTTTGCAAAAATTTTTAATAGCGAAGAATAGTGGTATTAATACAAGGGAGGAGCAAAGGCAATGCCGGTGAGTATAAACGAGCAGACATTAGTTTTTTTATCTTGTATAGTCGCGGGGCTTATAATGGGTGTTATATATGACTTCTTCGGAGGTATAAGGAACGGATTATCGCTGGGTAAAGGCATAGTATTTATTTTGGATACAGTTTTCTGGATTCTGGGGGTTATAATATTTTTTGCTGCAATTTATATAACCTGCGGCGGCTGTGTTCGGTGGTATGTGTTTTTAGGAATGATTTTAGGCTTATGTTTCTATTTGGTAACTATCAGCCATATTGTAATGCCGTTTATGATTAAATTAGTAAGGCTGATATGTAAACTTTTAATAAAAATAATAAGTATTTTTTTGTTGCCTGTTGTTAAAATTATTGAAATCCTGTCGAAGATATTCGCGCCTGTTACTTGCTTTGTGAAAAGTGCACTAAAAAAACATAAAAATTTTGTTAAAAAAAACGTTGAAAAGTTTAGGCAAATTGTTATAATATTAAAAAAGGTATAGGCTTAAAACGGAGTTTTATTTAATGCTTGGCTAAAAGCGTTAATAAATCAATAGTTACCTTTATGAATCGAGGCATTGCCAATGAAGATATTTAATATATTTGCAAATAAATTTGTTACTTTTGTTATTGGTCTGCTGTTTGTAATTTATTCTTTAGTTACTATGATTAATCAAAGCAGTGTAATAAAAGATAATAAAATGTTACTTCAAAATTATAAAAATGATATAGTGAAGCAGCAGGAAATTCAAAGACAATTGGAAGAAGAAGAAATGAAAATCGGCACTGATGAATATACCGAGGAAATAGCAAGGGAAAGACTGGGGCTTTGCAAAAGTAATGAAAAGATTTTTGTTGACGGCAATAGCGATTAATGCCGTCGCATTTATATAAACCATATAACCACGCATTGGGGGTTAGTTTGTCAAAGTGTTATAATTATTAGATGAATTAGCTTTAAATCAAAGGAGGAAAAATTGTAGTATGCCGCTTGAAGTGGGAACAATAGTGGAAGGTAAAGTAAAGAGCATAGCACCTTTTGGGGCATTCGTGGATCTTGGCCAGGGGACGACAGGTTTGGTACATATTTCTGAGGTTTCTTTAGATTATGTGCAAAATATTAATGAGTATCTGAAAGCAGGGGATACGGTTCGGGTAAAAATTGTGTCGCTTGAAAAAGGTAAGATAAATCTTTCGATAAAAAAAGTACTTGAAGAAGAAAGAAAGAAAACTTCAAGGCCAATTGATATTGACTGGTCACGTCAGCAAGCAACAAAGTTATCATTTGAAGATATGCTTTCTAAGTTTAAACAGGAAAGTGATGAAAAAATACAATGTTTAAAAAATAATAAAGAATCTCGTAAAACGAGAAATTATTAAAAAATATAAAATACCAGTTTTCTTGGAAACTGGTATTTTTGCATATATTATGAAATTTTGGGTATACTAAACGTTATAATACTCATTTTATTGTTAAAATATATTTTTTCATATAAATTATATTAATTGTGAAAATAGCACAAAAAAAGTATTGAATTTATATATATTTTATGTGAATTAGGTCGATTGACATAATACATATATGTATGATATAATGATACATTGCCACGTATATTCTTAAAAAGAAAGATTTTGATATTAATAATTGTATTTAAAAATAAATTTTTTAGTAAATGGATTTCCGTTAAAAGTTTGCAGAATTAACAGATATTCTGCAATATTTATAGCCGGAAAGGAGAAATGAATAATTTTGTTTAACTAAAAATAATATATCATACAATTTTGAAAAAATCAATACTATCGGCAAAATTTTTTTCTGGGTTAAGATGTCAAACAATTTTATTACGTTTTGATGTTATTTTTGCAAAAAAATATTCTGTGTTTACATTATATTTTTTGCTGCGTATCGTATAAGTTGCGTAAACAATTTATTAAATGAGGTGATTTTTAATGCAGCGTCCAGCTCCTGCTAAATATGGGAAAAATACAAGAATGAGTTTTTCTAAAATTGATGAAATATTGGATATGCCTAATCTTATTGAGGTGCAGAAAAATTCATATGAGTGGTTTCTGAAGGAAGGGTTAAAAGAGGTTTTTAACGATGTGTCTCCTATAAATGACCATTCAGGCAACCTTTCATTGGAATTCTATGACTATTATTTTGATACAAGCCCAAAATATTCAATTGAAGAATGTAAGGAAAGGGATGCTACATACTCGGTGGCGCTGAGGGTGAAGGTACGTCTTGTAAACCGTGAAACGGGTGAAATTAAAGAACAGGAAATTTTTATGGGAGATTTTCCTTTGATGACACCGCAGGGAACCTTTATTATCAATGGCGCGGAGCGTGTTATTGTAAGCCAGCTGGTTCGTTCGCCGGGTATATATTATTCAGATGATTTTGACAGAAGCGGTAAAAAGCTTTATTCCTCTACATTTATACCTAACAGAGGCGCATGGCTGGAGTATGAAACCGATTCCGCGGATATATTTTCTGTTAGAATAGATAAAACACGCAAAATGCCTATTACCGTTTTAATTAGAGCGCTTGGTGTTACAACAGATAATGATATGCTGCAAATGTTTGGTGATGACCCTAAGCTTCTCGCAACATTAGAAAAAGACAGCGCGAAAACCGAAGATGAGGCGCTGATTGAAATATACAAAAAAATCCGTCCGGGCGAGCCTCCTACAGTTGACAGCGCTAAAACATTAATAAATAATATGTTTTTCGACCCAAAAAGGTATGACCTTGCAAAGGTTGGAAGGCATAAAGTAAATAAAAAGCTTTCTTTCGCAAGCCGTATTGTCGGCTTAAAACCTTGCCAGCCTGTTATTGACCCTGACAGTGGGGAAATTCTTGCCGGCACAAGCGATGTTATTACTCGCGAAATCGCGGCTGAAATCGATAATTCAGCAGTAAATAAAGTATTGATTGAAATTGACGGAAGAGAAGTTGTTGTATTTTCGAATAATAATATTGATATTAAACGCAGAGTTAATATTGATTTGAAAGAGTTTGGAATTACCGAAAATGTGTACTTGCCTGTTCTTGAAGAAATATTAAAAGAATCGGATTCGGAAGAGGAATTAAAGCTGTCCATTAAGCGTAATATTGAAAGGCTTATGCCTAAGCATCTGAGTATAGAGGATATAATGGCGTCCATTAATTATATTATGTGCTTACAATATGGCATAGGAAACCTTGATGATATTGACCATCTGGGCAACAGAAGGCTGCGCTGCGTAGGTGAGCTTCTGCAAAACCAATTCCGTGTCGGGTTCGCCCGTATGGAACGTGTTGTAAAGGAAAGAATGATTATACAGGATTTGGATGTAGCATCTCCTCAGAATCTTGTAAATATACGTCCTGTTGTTGCAACAATAAAAGAATTTTTAGGTTCCTCGCAGCTGTCGCAGTTTATGGATCAGACCAATCCGCTCGCAGAGCTTACTCATAAAAGAAGGCTCAGCGCATTAGGGCCAGGAGGTTTGTCGCGTGACCGTGCGGGATTTGAGGTTCGTGACGTTCACCATTCTCACTACGGACGTATGTGTCCTATAGAAACTCCTGAGGGTCCGAACATCGGGCTTATCAGTTCTCTTGCAACTTACGCGCGTATTAATGAATATGGCTTTATAGAATCTCCTTATCGCAGAATTGATAAAGCTACAGGCGTTGTTACGGATGAAATTGTATATATGACAGCCGATGTAGAGGACGATTACGTTGTTGCTCCTGCAAATGAGCCGCTTGACGAAAACAACAGATTCATTAAACCGAAGGCAACTGTAAGAAGAAGAGAGGAAATTATTGAGCTTGAAGTTGAAAAAGTAGATTATGTGGATGTTTCACCAAGGCAGTTTGTGTCAGTTGCAACAGCTATGATCCCGTTCCTTGAAAATGACGATGCTAACCGTGCGCTGATGGGCGCCAACATGCAGCGTCAGGCTGTGCCGCTTCTTAAAACGGACTCTCCGATTATCGGTACCGGTATGGAATACAGAGCGGCAAAGGACTCAGGTACTGTTATAATTTCTAAAACCGACGGTATTGTTGAAAAGGTTTCTTCAAGTGAAATATTAATCCGCAATACGGCGGGCGAAATAGATAAATATAAACTAATAAAATTTATGCGTTCCAATCAGGGTACCTGTATAAATCAGCGTCCTATTGTAGATAAAGGTGAAGAGGTTAAAAAAGGTGATGTTATTGCGGACGGGCCTTCCACAGATAACGGTGAGATTGCTCTCGGCAGAAATATCCTTATCGGCTTTATGACATGGGAAGGTTATAACTATGAGGATGCTATCCTGATTAGTGAAAAATTAGTTCGTGACGATGTGTTTACATCAATTCATATAGAAGAATATGAGGCCGAAGCGCGTGACACAAAATTAGGCGCTGAGGATATTACAAGGGATATTCCGAATGTCGGCGAGGACGCTCTTAAGGATTTGGATGAAAGAGGTATTATAAGAGTCGGTGCGGAAGTTCGTCCGGGAGATATACTTGTAGGTAAGGTAACTCCTAAAGGAGAAACCGAGCTGACAGCTGAGGAAAGATTGCTCCGCGCAATATTCGGCGAAAAGGCAAGAGAAGTGCGGGATACATCACTTAGAGTTCCGCATGGCGAGGCAGGTATTATTGTTGACGTTAAAGTGTTTGAACGCGCAAACGGCGACGAAATGTCACCGGGCGTAAATCAGCTGGTTCGTGTATATATTGCGCAGAAACGTAAAATTTCTGTTGGTGACAAAATGGCGGGTCGTCATGGTAACAAGGGTGTTATTTCTCGTATACTTCCTATGGAGGATATGCCATTTTTGCCGGATGGCACACCGCTTGAAATAGTACTCAATCCTCTTGGCGTGCCTTCTCGTATGAATATCGGTCAGGTGCTTGAGGTGCATTTAGGCTATGCTGCAAAAGCTCTTGGATGGAAGGTTGCTACACCTGTTTTTGACGGAGCGAATGAAAAGGATATTGAGATATGTCTGGAAAGAGCAGGTTACAATAGTAACGGTAAAACCGTATTATACGACGGAAGAACAGGCGAGCCGTTTGACAATCAGGTAACGGTTGGTTATATGTACTTCCTTAAACTCGCTCACTTGGTTGATGATAAAATCCATGCCCGTTCAACAGGCCCTTACTCACTTGTTACGCAGCAGCCTCTCGGAGGTAAAGCGCAATTCGGCGGGCAGAGATTCGGTGAGATGGAAGTTTGGGCTCTTGAGGCTTACGGCGCCGCATATACTCTTCAGGAAATTCTTACTGTTAAATCGGATGACGTTGTAGGGCGTGTTAAAACCTATGAGGCAATTGTAAAGGGTGATAACGTTCCGAAGCCGGGTGTTCCGGAATCCTTTAAAGTATTAATAAAGGAATTGCAGAGCCTTGCTCTTGACGTAAAGATTTTGGATGAAAAAGGCGGAGAAATCGAGCTTAAAGAGGAAGAAGATGAAGATATCCCACAGGCAAGCCCGAGCCTTCTGGAAAGCATTGCGGCTCAGGAGGAAAGCATGGAAAGCATGGAAAGCTTCCTGACTCCGATTGATGAAGAAGCGGAAGAAGATCTTGACAGCTTTGAGTTTGATGAAGAGGATATAGTTGAGGATATAGATGAATCAGATCCGTTTGTTATAGAGGATATAGATGTAGATTCGTTAGACGTAGACGACGATCTGCCTCTTGACATTGATTTGGACGATGTGTTCAAGGATAGCGATTATTAATGAAAGGAGAGCTGAAAGATGTTAGAATTTAATAATTTCGATGCTATAAGAATCGGGTTGGCGTCTCCTGAAAAAATTAGGGAATTATCAAAGGGTGAAGTTAAAAAACCTGAAACAATAAATTACAGAACTTTAAAACCGGAACGTGACGGATTGTTTTGCGAGAGGATTTTCGGGCCTACAAAAGACTGGGAATGTCATTGCGGTAAATATAAAAGAATCAGATATAAGGGGCTTATTTGCGACCGGTGCGGTGTTGAGGTAACCCGTGCAAAGGTAAGACGTGAAAGAATGGGGCATATTGAGCTTGCCGCTCCTGTTTCGCATATCTGGTATTTTAAAGGTATACCGAGCCGTATGGGTCTGATTCTCAATATGTCACCCCGTATGCTTGAAAAAGTATTGTATTTCGCATCGTATGTTGTAATAGACCCCGGTAAAACAGACATGCAGAAAAAAGAAATATTAAATGAAAAAGAATACCGCGATAATTTAGAAAAATACGGACCTAACAATTTCAGAGCAGGGATGGGTGCGGAAGCGATTCGCGAGCTTTTAGCCGAAATTGATTTGGAAGTTATGGCTGCGGAGCTGCATGAAGAGCTTGAAACAGCTCAGGGGCAGAAAAGAATTCGTATCGTAAAGGTACTTGAGGTAGTTGAGGCATTCAAGCATTCCGGAAACCGTCCGGAATGGATGATTTTGGATGTAATTCCTGTAATTCCTCCTGAAATCCGCCCTATGGTGCAGTTAGACGGCGGAAGATTCGCAACCTCCGACCTTAATGATTTATACAGACGTGTTATTAACAGAAATAACCGTTTAAAAAGATTACTTGAGCTTAACGCTCCTGATATTATAGTAAGAAACGAAAAGAGAATGCTGCAGGAATCCGTTGATGCTCTTATAGACAACGGCAGACGCGGCAAGCCTGTCACAGGCCCCGGTAACCGTCCTTTAAAATCTCTTTCGGATATGCTTAAAGGAAAACAGGGACGTTTCAGGCAAAATCTTTTGGGTAAACGTGTTGACTATTCAGGACGTTCCGTTATCGTGGTAGGGCCGGAGCTTAAAATATATCAGTGCGGTCTGCCTAAGGAAATGGCGCTTGAATTATTCAAACCATTCGTAATGAAAAAGCTTGTAAACGACGGCGGCGCTCATAATATTAAAAACGCTAAGAAAAAAGTAGAACGTGCGGACGAAACCGTATGGGATGTACTTGAAGAAATAATTAAGGAGCATCCGGTGCTATTAAACCGTGCGCCTACATTGCACAGACTTGGTATTCAGGCATTTGAGCCTGTGCTTGTTGAAGGACGCGCAATCCGTTTACATCCGCTAGTATGTACGGCTTATAATGCGGACTTTGACGGTGACCAGATGGCTGTTCACGTTCCGCTTTCCCCTGAAGCTCAGGCGGAAGCAAGATTCCTTATGCTTTCCGCTAATAACCTTTTGAAACCTCAGGATGGTAAACCTGTAACCGTTCCTACTCAGGATATGATACTTGGCAATTATTATCTGACGGTTGCTAAAGGTGAAACAGAGATGGCTGCCGCATCATCAATTAAAAGCGCAAATACCGAATTTATTTATGAAAATAGTGATGAAGCGCTTGAAGCTTTTAACGATAATAATATAGGTTTATATGATGTTATAAAAATCGGGGACGGATTTACAAGCATTGTTCGTATAACAATGAAGGATTTTAATAATACTGAGGAAGCTACCTCCGCTTTTGAAAGAGGCGAGATTACTGAATATCAGCCAATAAGGCTTCCCTATTCATTCGATTTTGACGGTATTAAAGAAGACAATAAAATAATAACAACATATAAACATATTACAGTTAAAACTTTTGCGAATGTTGATGAGGCTTTGCTTGCATATGACAGTAAGGTTGTAACTCTTCATGAACCGATTAGAGTAAGAGTTTGCAAAGAAATTGACGGTATTAAACAATATAGAATTATTAATGCAACAGTGGGCAGAATAATATTTAATGAGGCTATTCCACAGGATTTGGGCATTATTGACAGAAGTAGTCCTGAAAAAATGTTTGATCTTGAGGTTACTTATAAGACTACAAAGAAGGAACTTGAAAAAATCATAGACAAGTGTATTCATGTTCACGGAATAACCAAAACAGCGGTTGTGCTGGATAATATTAAATCACAAGGTTTTAAATATTCCACAAGAGGTGCAATTACCGTTGGTGTCTCCGATATGGAAATTCCTGCGGCTAAACCTCACTATATCGAAGAAGCCGAAAAGAAAATCGATAACATCACAATGAGGTTTAAACGCGGACTTATGACTGACAATGAAAGATACGAATGGGTTATCAGAACATGGAAAGAAACTATCGACCATATCACTAAGGCTCTTATGAATAATATGGGTGAGTTTAACCCAATCAGCATGATGGCTACATCAGGAGCCCGCGGTAACGTTGGTCAGATAAGACAGCTTGCCGGAATACGCGGACTTATGGCGGATACAACCGGTAAATCCATTGAGATACCGATTAAAGCTTCCTTCCGTGAGGGTCTTGACGTAATTGAGTTTTTTATTTCATCTCACGGCGCCAGAAAAGGTCTTGCGGACACTGCTCTGCGTACAGCCGATTCAGGATATCTAACACGCAGACTTGTTGACGTAAGTCAGGAGGTTATTATAAGAGAAGAAGAATGCGGAACTCATAAGGGAGTTCTTCTCCGCGCTATCGAGAATGAAAAGAGAAGAAGAGCTGGAGGAGACACTTCAAGATATGTTATCGAGCCTCTTGTTGACCGCTTAAAGGGCAGAGTGCCTATGCATGATGTTATAAATCCGCAGACAGGTGAGGTAATCTTGCGTGCAAATGAATTAATTACTCCGCTTATTGCAGATAAAATCGTAAAAACCGGAATTGCAGAGCTTGAAGTACGCTCGGTAATTACCTGTAAATCAAAAATTGGCATATGTGCTAAATGCTATGGCGCGAACCTTGCAAGCGGTGAGCTTGTTAATATCGGTGAAGCTGTTGGTATCATTGCCGCACAGTCAATCGGTGAACCGGGCACGCAGCTTACCATGCGTACCTTCCATAGCGGCGGTATAGCAGGTGACGACATCACACAAGGTTTGCCTCGTGTTGAAGAGCTTTTCGAAGCAAGGAAGCCTAAAGGGCTTGCGATTATTGCGGAAGAGGAAGGCAGAGTGCAGATTCATGACACCAAAAAAGGCAAGGTTATTTCCATTACAAATATGGAAACAGGTATGACAAGAGATTATAACGTGGCATACGGCGCAAATGTAAAGGTTGCGGATGATGAAGACGTTATTGCCGGTCAGGAGCTTACTGAAGGTTCAATCAATCCTAACGATCTACTTAGGATCAGAGGTGCAAATGCCGTTCAGGCATACCTTGTTCAGGAGGTTCAAAAGGTTTATAAACTTCAGGGTGTTGAAATCAATGATAAACATATTGAAGTAATTATAAGACAAATGATGCGCAAGGTTAAAATTGAGGAATCTGAAGACTCCACTTTGTTGCAGGGTACTCTGATTGAACGTCGTGAAGCTGAAGAATTGGTAGAAAAAATGAATAAAGAAGGTAAAAAACCTCCGGTAATCAAAGATATTCTGCTCGGTATCACAAAAGCTTCACTTGCTACGGAATCATTCCTGTCGGCGGCGTCTTTCCAGGAAACAACAAGAGTGCTTACAGAGGCGGCAATTAAAGGCAAAACTGATCCTTTGCTTGGTCTTAAAGAAAACGTTATAATAGGTAAACTTATTCCGGCCGGAACAGGTATGCCGGTTTATAACGAGATAGAAATAAAAAGCACAATGAAGGACGTTGTAGAACAATAAACTGATTTATCTTGACAAAGCCTTGTATAATAATAAGGCAAGGCTTTGTCATATAAATAGAAAATAAAAAAATACTTGACAAAAATAAAGGTTTAGTATAAAATATCTTAGGATGCGTTATTGACTAAATTAAGCTGTGCCACGAGGCATGGCTTTAAATTAGTTTAATATATAATATTTCAAACAGGAGGTGAAAATATTGCCGACATTTAATCAGTTAGTACGCAGCGGCAGAGACACTATTAAAAAGAAATCTACGGCTCCGGCTCTTCAAAAGGGTATGAATACTCTTAAGAAAAAAGCTACAGATCTAAGCTCGCCACAAAAACGAGGCGTTTGTACATCTGTAAAAACTATGACCCCTAAAAAACCTAACTCAGCTCTTCGTAAAATTGCCAGAGTAAGACTTACAAACGGTATAGAGGTAACATCCTATATTCCGGGTATCGGTCACAATCTGCAGGAGCATAGTGTTGTTTTGATCCGCGGCGGAAGAATCAAGGACCTTCCGGGTGTAAGATACCATATTATTCGTGGTACTCTTGACGCGCAGGGCGTTCAGAAGAGAATGCAAGCAAGGTCAAAATACGGCGCAAAGAGACCTAAAGCAGGTAAATAGCGCAAAAATTGTGTGAAATGAAATTTTCGCACCCGAATTTCATAGTGAGGCTGCGAAATTTATATATATAAGTTTTGAGTCGCACTACACGGGCGATATTATTTTCGCCAGAGTACCTATGAAATCATAAAATTATGAAGGAGGGAAGTACAGTGCCAAGAAGATCATGTGCAGCTAAAAGAGACGTTTTAGCTGATCCGCTTTATAACAGCAGGTTGGTAACCAAGCTTATCAACAATGTTATGTACGATGGTAAAAAAGGTGTTTCACAGAAAATAGTGTACGATGCTTTTGATATTATACGTGAAAAAACTGGTAAAGACCCGTTAGAGGTTTTTCAACAAGCATTGGAAAACATTATGCCTGTGCTGGAAGTAAAGGCTCGCAGAGTTGGTGGTTCAACATATCAGGTTCCAATCGAAGTAAGACCTGACAGAAGACAAACCTTAGGGCTCAGATGGCTTACAGCTTACGCACGCGCTCGCGGAGAAAAAACCATGCGTGAAAGATTAGCTGGCGAACTTATGGACGCATTAAACAGTGCAGGTTCCGCAGTTAAGAAACGTGAAGACACTCATAAAATGGCAGAGGCAAACAAAGCTTTTGCTCATTATCGTTGGTAATCTAATTATAGAGGAGGAATTCCAATGCCAAGAGAATTTTCTCTTGACGTTACTCGTAATATTGGGATAATGGCTCATATAGACGCTGGTAAAACTACCACAACAGAACGTATTTTGTTCTATACCGGTAGGGTTTACAAAATTGGTGAAGTTCACGAAGGTGCCGCTACAATGGACTGGATGGAACAAGAGCAGGAAAGAGGTATTACAATAACCTCTGCTGCTACCACAGCGCACTGGAATGGTCATAGAATAAATATTATTGATACACCAGGGCACGTTGACTTTACGGTTGAAGTTGAGCGTTCTCTGCGTGTACTTGACGGTTCAGTGACAGTTTTCTGTGCTAAAGGCGGTGTTGAGCCGCAGTCTGAAACCGTTTGGCGTCAAGCTGATAGATACGGTGTGCCTCGTATGGCATACGTAAATAAAATGGATATATTGGGCGCGGACTTTTATAATGTTGTAAACATGATGAAAGACAGATTAAAATGTAACGCTGTGCCAATCCAACTTCCTATCGGTTCTGAAGATAGCTTTAAAGGTCTTATTGATCTTGTTGAAATGAAGTCATATATTTATCTTGATGATAAAGGGCAAGATATAAGTGTGGAAGAAATTCCTGCGGATATGGCTGAAAAAGCAGCGCAGTATCATAAAGAAATGATAGAATCTATCGTTGAAACCGATGAAGAGTTGATGATGAAATATCTTGAAGAAGAAGAAATCACAATACCTGAAATAAAAAAGGCTATTCGCGTAGCGACAATCGGTCTTAAAATGGTTCCGGTAGCCTGTGGTACTTCTTATCGTAATAAAGGTGTTCAAAAATTACTTGATGCAATTGTTGACTATATGCCTTCACCACTTGATATACCTGCAATTAAAGGTGTTATGGTAGATGATGAGGACGGCGAAGAGCATGAAAGACATGCCGACGACAAAGAGCCTTTCTCAGCGCTTGCATTTAAGATTATGACAGACCCGTTTGTAGGTAAGCTGTGTTTCTTCAGAGTTTACTCCGGCACATTGGACGCAGGTTCATATGTGCTTAACTCAACAAAAGGGCAAAAGGAAAGAATAGGGCGTATACTGCAAATGCACGCAAACCACCGTGAAGAGCTAAAAACTGTTTATTCCGGTGATATAGCTGCTGCAGTTGGTCTTAAAAATACGACAACAGGCGATACGTTGTGTAATGAAAATGATCCGATTATATTGGAGTCCATGGATTTCCCGGATCCTGTTATTCGTGTTGCTATTGAGCCAAAAACCAAAGCCAGTCAGGAAAAAATGGGTATTGCGCTTCAAAAGCTTGCTGAAGAAGACCCGACATTTAAAACTTATACAGACGAAGAAACAGGTCAAACAATTATCGCCGGAATGGGCGAGCTGCACCTTGAAATTATTGTTGACAGATTGCTTCGTGAGTTTAAAGTTGAAGCTGATGTTGGTAATCCTCAGGTTTCTTACAGAGAAACAATCCGCAAAACAGTTGAAGTTGATAATAAATATTCTCGTCAGTCAGGCGGACGCGGTCAGTATGGTCACGTTAAAATCAGAGTTGAACCGCTTGAAATGGGCAAAGGATATGAATTTGTTAACGCAATTGTCGGCGGTGTAATTCCTAAAGAATATATTCCTGCTGTTGACACAGGTATTCAAGGCGCAATGCAATCCGGTGTGCTTGCGGGCTATAATGTTGTTGACGTAAAAGTTACCTTATTTGACGGTTCATACCACGAGGTTGACTCATCGGAAATGGCATTTAAAATTGCCGGTTCTATGGCATTTAAGGAAGCTTGCCGTAAGGCAGACCCTGTTCTCAAAGAACCAATTATGAAGGTTAACGTTACCGTGCCTGAAGAGTATATGGGCGACGTTATGGGCGACTTGAACTCAAGACGTGGTCAGATACAGGGTATGGAAGCAAGAAACGGCGCTCAGCAAATCACAGCGCTTGTTCCGCTTTCAGAAATGTTCGGTTATGCGACAGATATGCGTTCAAATACGCAAGGCCGCGGACAATTCTCAATGGAACCAAGTCACTATCAGGAAGTTCCAAAGAGTATTCAGGAACAAATTATTTCATCTAAAACTAAAAAAGAAGGCTAAAAATACTTGCTTTTTTAGAAAAATTATGCTAAAATATTAATTAATAAAACTTAAATATAAGGGAGGAGATTTCCAATGGGAAAGGCTAAGTTTGAAAGAACAAAACCACACGTAAATATCGGAACAATCGGTCACGTTGACCACGGTAAGACATCTCTTACAGCTGCTATAACAAAAGTATTAGGTTTTTCTGGTAAGGCTCATTACACAGCTTATGATCAAATTGATAAAGCACCGGAAGAAAGAGAAAGAGGTATTACAATCTCTACAGCTCACGTTGAATATGAAACAGACAACAGACACTACGCACACGTTGACTGCCCAGGACACGCCGACTATGTTAAAAACATGATCACAGGGGCTGCTCAGATGGACGGCGCAATCCTTGTTGTTTCTGCTGCTGACGGCCCAATGCCTCAGACACGTGAACACATTCTTCTTGCTCGTCAGGTTGGTGTTCCTTACATCGTTGTATTTATGAATAAAATCGACCAGGTTGACGACCCTGAATTAATAGAATTAGTTGAAATGGAAATCCGTGATTTGTTATCAGAATACGAATTTCCGGGTGATGATACTCCAATTATCAAAGGTTCTGCGCTTGACGCATTAGAATCTACTTCAACAGATGCTAACGATGCTGTATATAAACCTATTCTTGAACTTATGGATGCGGTTGACAGCTATATTCCTGAACCTGAAAGAAAAACAGATATGCCTTTCTTGATGCCTGTTGAGGATGTATTCTCAATCACTGGCCGTGGTACAGTTGCTACCGGTAGAGTTGAAAGAGGTACTCTTAAAATTCAGGACGAGGTTGAGCTCGTTGGTCTTACAGAAGAAAAGAGAAAAGTTGTTGTTACAGGTATAGAAATGTTCCGTAAATTGCTTGACGATGCTCGTGCAGGTGATAACATCGGTGCGCTTCTCCGTGGTGTTGACAAAAAAGAAATCGAAAGAGGACAGGTTCTCGCTAAACCGGGTTCAATTCATCCTCATACAAAATTTAAAGGTCAAGTGTATATATTGAAAAAAGAAGAAGGCGGACGTCATACTCCTTTCTTCAATAATTACAGACCACAGTTCTATTTCAGAACAACTGACGTTACCGGTGTTGTAGATTTACCGGAAGGCGTTGAAATGTGTATGCCTGGCGATAACGTAACAATCTCTGTTGAGCTTATCACTCCAATAGCTATCGAAGAAGGTCTTCGTTTCGCTATCCGTGAAGGCGGACGTACAGTAGGTTCAGGTATCGTTACAGCTATCAATATTTAATTAATATAACAAAGAGCCCTCTATTCGTTAGAATAGAGGGCTTCTATATTTAAGGAGGATTTATTATGAAGCAGTTTACTATTACAACTAAAAGAGAAAATTTTATGTGAAGGTGATATAGTATAATTTTATCAATAATTTTATGGAATGTTGTTGTTTTCTTTTTGTATGGGATTGATAAATGGAAATCTAAGAATAATAAATGGAGAATAAGCGAAAGGGCTTTGATTTTATGTGCGTTTCTTATGGGCAGCGCCGGCGGAATTTTGGGCATGAAAGTTTTCCATCATAAAACAAAGCATATGAAATTTAAAATATTATTGCCTTTTGCGCTAATTATTAATATAGGGGTGGTTTATATTGCAAAAAGGTATTTACACTATTAGAATAACAGATATTTTAATAAAATACTTTTTCTAAACAAAGTCCTTGGGGGGGGGCTGTTATTCCGGCTAAAGTACGGTCGCAGCTTTTTATAATCTGCGGAATTTCTTCGGCTTTTATTTTGCAGGCGCCCACATACACAAGAGTGCCTGCTATGATTCTTACCATATTATATAAATAGCTGTTTGCGTGAATTTTAATTTCAATTAAATTTTCTGATTTTTCCACTGATAAAGAATAAATTTCTTTTTCAGTGGTTTTTTGCTGCCCGCCGCTTGCCATAAACGCTCTAAAATCATGCTTGCCTATAAAATGCTTAGCCGCGCACTGCATGGCTTCAAAATCAAGTTTTATCGGATAATTCCAGTAATATCGTTCAATCAGCGGATTTCTGTGCGGAAAGTTATATATTTTATAGGAATAGATTTTTGACTTTGCGGAAAAGCGCGCGTGAAAATCCTCATAGGTATCCACGCCATATGTACACGAAATATCATACGGAAGATGAGCGTTTAACGCATAAGGCATTTTATCGGCAGGAATTCCGGCGCATGTGTGAAAATTACATACGAATTCCTTAGCATGAACTCCGGCGTCCGTTCTGCTGCAGCCTATAATTGAAACAGGTTCTTTTAAAATTTCAGATAATGCGTCCTCTATAACCTGTTGGACGGCAATGCCGTTTTTCTGGCGCTGAAATCCATGATAGCAGGTTCCGTCATATGATAAATGCAAAAGGATATTACGCATATATTCACCTTACTTTAACATAATAATAAAAGAAAATACTATCAAACTGTATCCAAAACCGACAGCGTCAATTCCGGCCATTTTGAGTTCTTTTAATTTTGTGCGGCCTTCTCCGCCGCGGTAGCACCTGCATTCCATTGCCATAGCCAGGTCGTCGGCTCGTCTGAACGCGCTTATGAAAAGTGGCACAAGTATAGGTATTAACGCCTTTGCCCTCTGCATTATATTTCCGCTTTCAAAATCCGAACCCCTGGCGGACTGAGCCTTCATAATTTTATCTGTTTCATCTATGATTGTAGGTATAAATCTTAACGCGATTGTCATCATCATTGCGATTTCATGAGATGGTACTCCGATTTTTCTGAATGGTTTAAGTAAGCTCTCAATACCGTCGGTTAATATAATCGGCGAGGTTGTATAAGTAAGAATCGATGTTCCGAAAACCAGGAAAATCAGCCTGAGTGACATCATAACGGTAAGATTTATTCCTTCTATTGTAATATTTAAAAACCAGAAATGAAATACAGACCTTCCTTCTGTCATAAATAAATTAATAATCGCTGTAAAAAGTATAAAATACAACAGAGGCTTTATACTTTTAAGTATTAATTTAAACGGAATTTTTGCCGTTACAGTAATATGCGCAATAAATGCCGCAACTATAAGGTAACCTAAATAATTTGAAACCAAAAACAAAGAGGTTATAAATCCAATTACAAGAAGTATTTTAGTGCGGGGGTCAAGGCGGTGGACTACCGAGTCTCCCGGCAAATACTGCCCGATTGTTATATCTTTTAACATAATAAGTCTCCATCCCAGTAAATTAATACGCGCATTATGCGAAAAGTTTTAATATTTCTTCCGTGGCCCGCGATACTGTATAAATATCATCCGGCAGGCTAATTCCTTGATCTTTCAGCTTATTTACAAGATGAGTTATTTGCGGAACATCCAAATTAAGATCTTTTAATTTATCACCTAAACGGAATATATCATGAACACTGCCTTCCATAGCGATTGTACCGTTTTTCATTACAACAACCCGGTTTGCCATTTTAGCAATATCCTCCATGCTATGCGACACAAGAACAATAGTCATGTTTTTTTCTTTGTGCATATACTCAATTCTACTTAAAATTTCACTTCTTCCATGAGGGTCAAGCCCGGCTGCAGGCTCATCCAAAATAAGTATTTCGGGGTTCATTGCAAGCACTCCGGCAATCGCCGCGCGTCTTTTTTGCCCTCCCGAAAGCTCAAAAGGAGATTTGGAGGCGAGTGACGGGTCAAGCCCCACAAGCTCCATTGCCTCACGCGCGCGGTTTATAATTTCATCCTCGCTTAGCCCCATGTTTCTTGGGCCGAAGGATATATCCGCAAGCACTGTTTCGTCAAAAAGCTGATATTCGGGATATTGGAACACAAGCCCTACCTTAAACCTAAGCTCACGCAGCTTCACGTCCTTACTCACAATATCAACGCCGTCCACTAAAATTTTTCCGCCGGTTGGCTTGAGTAATCCGTTTAAATGCTGAATAAGCGTAGATTTTCCGCTGCCGGTGTGCCCTATAATTCCTACAAATTCACCTTGAGCAAGCGACATATTAACGTCATGAACCGCCAGCTTCTCATAAGGAGTGCCCGGCATATATTTATATTCAAGATTTTCTACCCTGATTTCCATATTTAATCTCCATTCCACCAATTGATTAAGCCTGAATTGCGAAGGGGGTGTAAGTCCCCTGGTTATATTTTTCCGCTTTCCTTAAGAGCGCGTATAATTTCATCCGTGCAGGTATCAATTGTAAGCAAATCATGCCGAACACGGATTCCGGATTGCCTGAGCCTGAACATCAGGTCGGTTACCTGCGGCACATCCAGCCCCACACTTTTTAAAAGCGCTACATTAGCAAAGGTCATTTCAGGTGTGTCGTCAACTATAACATTACCTTTTTCCATAACTATAACTCTGTCTGCTTGTGTTGCCTCTTCCATGTAATGCGTGATTAAAACCACTGTCATGTTCTGTTCTTTATTTAAATTTTTAATTGTTTCAATAACTTCTTTTCTGCCTTTGGGGTCGAGCATAGCGGTAGGCTCATCCAAAACAATATACCTCGGCATCATAGCAATAATACCTGCGATTGACACTCTTTGCTTTTGCCCGCCGGAAAGATTATATGGAGGCATATGCCTCAAATCCTGCATATCAACGGAGTCTAAAGCAAAATCAACACGTCTGCGTATTTCTTCCCGATCAACCCCAAGGTTTTCGGGTCCGAAGGCAATATCTTCTTCAACAACTGTCGCAACAATCTGATTATCAGGGTTTTGAAAAACCATCCCCACCTTTTTGCGTATATCCCACAAGCTGTTTTCATTCTGAGTATCCATTCCGTCTATAAAAACTTTACCGCCCATAGGCAGAATAATTCCGTTTAAATGTTTTGCAAAAGTCGATTTTCCGCTCCCGTTATGCCCTAGGACAGCTACAAACTCACCTTGCTTAATTTGTATAGTAATTCCCGTTAATGCAAGGTTTAATTTTTTCTCGTCATAACTATATTTAATATCTTGTACATCTATCATGTATTTATCATTCCTTTTCCCATCGTCCGGTACATCCGCAGGGCAGCAGCAAGCCGTTTGCAGAAATAGGCAGTCCTATTTCGTCAGCGCTTACTTTTCCGCCGAATTGATTTTTAACAGTCATATTCATAATATTGGAAACAACAGTTGGAGACAGACCAGTCGTATAAGAGTTTACTATAAAAGCCAACGGAGAATTGCTCATAATTTTAACGCATTGCTCTATAAGCCCGTATAATTCATTCTCAAGCTTCCAGATTTCACCGCCCGGGCCTCTGCCGTATGATGGCGGATCCATTATTATTATATCATAAGTTTTGCCCCGTCGCTGTTCGCGGAGGGCAAATTTTAAAACATCATCAACAATGAAACGGACTAACTTATGCTCAAGGCCGGAAAGCGCAATATTTTCCTTAGCCCATTGCACCATGCCCTTTGCCGCGTCTACATGAACAACTTCCGCCGCTCCGGCACTAGCGGCAGCAACAGTTGCGCCTCCGGTATAGGCGAACAGGTTTAATACACGCACATCACTGCGGCCGCAGGATTTAATTTTTTCTCCGATAAAATCCCAGTTTACAGCCTGTTCAGGAAAAAGCCCCGTATGCTTAAAGCCCATTGTTTTTATATTAAATTTTAAATCTTTATAACCAATATTCCATCTATCAGGTATTTTTCCATAATTTTCCCATATGCCGCCGCCTTCATTGCTGCGATGATAATGCGCAGCCGCATTTTTCCATAATTCAGGTTTTGACGCATTTTTCCATATAACCTGCGGATCAGGACGGCGAAGAATTATTTTCCCCCAGCGTTCAAGTTTTTCACCGTCTGCAGTGTCAAGCACCTCAAAATCTTTCCAGTCATTAGCAATCCACATAAAGCTTTATTCCTTTTTATAGTTATTTTTTTAATTATATCATATTTTGGTCATTTTATCAATACAAAACACGTTTTTTTGTTAAAGATGTATAAACATTAATTTGTATTTATTATATCATAGTATTCCAAATAATTCAAATAAATTTATTGATAATTAGAAAAATATATTGTATAATGAGTATTATAAAACTTTTTTGGGAGAAATCTTATGGAATTTAAGGTATTGGCAAATCAAAGCGGTATGAGCGTAAATGATTTTTTAAGAAAAGAAAAGAATTTTTCCAGGCGGATTATATGCAGTATAAAATTTCAAGATGGCATTTTAGTAAATAACATGCCTGTATGGACAAATTATAAATTAAAAGAGAATGATATAATTTCAATTGTTTTTTCTGAAAAGACCTCCGATAACACTATCGCGGAGGATATTCCAATTGATATTATCTATCAGGATGATTATTTACTCGCAGTTAATAAACCTGCGGATATGCCGGCGCATCCTTCATTCGGACACGGAAGCGGTACGCTTGCAAACGCAGTTACGGGTTATTACAATAATAACGGAATTAAAACTGCGGTAAGGATTCTCGGAAGACTTGATAAAAACACATCAGGTCTTGTTATAATATCAAAAAATCAGCTTGTGCATAAGCTTTTATCCGAAAGATATATTAATAAATTTTACACCGCGATAGTTCAGGGAAAGCCCAAAAACGGAAGAATAGACGCGCCGATTGAGGACCTGCACGAAGGAATTAGAAGAATTGTCAGCCCTAACGGTAAGCCTTCCGTAACACTTTATAAAACAATAGAAGAAAAGGGTGATTTTGCACTCATAGAGTTGCAATTATTAACGGGCAGAACGCATCAGATAAGAGTGCATATGTCGCATATCGGGTATCCGCTTATCGGGGACGAGCTGTACGGCGGTAAAATGCTGATGGACAGGCAGGCTCTTCATGCTTCAAGAATGGAATTTACACATCCAATAACAGGAGAAGAGATAAAAATAACAGCGCCGCTGCCATATGATATGGATAATTTCTGGAGGAGCATATGATAGAATTAAACGAGAAATTTAAAGAAAACATGAAAAACATTCTGAAAGATGAATTTGCGGCGTTTGAGAAGGCTTTAAATGAACCGCCTGTTAAAGCGCTGCGTATTAACACATTAAAGACAGATATTGAAACTGCTCTAAAGGAAATAGATTTTTTAGGGTTAAAGGTTCCGTGGACTAATACAGGGTTTTATCACAACCTTGACAGAATCGGGAATAATGAATTTTATATAGCTGGCGCGGTTTACCCGCAGGATGCTTCTGCCATGGCTCCGGCGGAGATTTTATCCCCTTGCCCGGGTGACAGGGTATTGGATTTATGCGCCGCTCCGGGCGGCAAAACCACGCAAATGGCGGCTATGATGAAGGGGCGGGGCATACTTATCGCTAATGAAATAATTTCATCACGGGCTAAAATTTTATATGAAAATGTAGAACGTATGGGTATAAAAAATTGTGTAATCACAAACGAGAGTCCGCAAAAGCTCGAAAATCATTTTGAAGGTTATTTTGATAAAATTCTTGTGGACGCTCCATGCTCGGGTGAGGGAATGTTCCGCAAAGACCCTGCGGCTTTAAGGGAATGGAATGAAAATATTAATTCTGCGTGCGCTATAAGACAATTGCAGATTCTGTCATCCGCCGCGAAAATGCTGAAAACAGGCGGAACGCTGGTTTATTCAACCTGCACGTTTTCACCTGTCGAAAACGAACAGGTAATGGAGAGCTTTATAAAAAAATACCCTGAATTTGAGGTTGATAAAATTGATAATCCGAAACTATCGGACGGGTTTTCTCCTATGGAAAATACAAAACGCATATGGCCGCATATTCAAAAAGGCGAAGGGCATTTTATCGCAAAGCTTAAGAAAAATAACGGAGAAATAAATGAGCTCCCACTAAAGCAGACCGCGATTGAAAAGGATATTAAAATATACAGGGATTTTGAAAAGCAATATTTGAAGGATATAAAAGGCTATCTTTATTTAAACGGAAGCCGGATTAATATATTCCCGATGCAGCTTCCTGAGATTAAAGGATTAAAGCTGATCTGCGAGGGAATATGCGCAGGCGAAATTATAAAAGGCAGGTTTGAGCCTCATCATCAATTATCAAGAGGTATGGATAAAAGCAATTTTAATAATATATTTGAGTTGGATGAAAATACTTTATACAAATATATTAAAGGAGAAACCTTTGAAACCGATATTAAAGGCTGGTGCGGAGTGTTTTATAAAAACTGGGGCATAGGCATAGGAAAAGGAGCCGGCGGCGTCCTTAAAAACCATTACCCAAAAGGGCTCAGGAAGTAAGAAGCCCGGCTATCAGCATTTCAACAGCGGGCCATTCATCCATCTGCCCTGATTTGATTGAATAATCGCATTTAACGCACTGGGCGATAATATTTCCTATATTATGTGCCGGTATATTTCTGCACTGGTCAACATATTTTCTGACAACAAACGGACGAACGCCTATTTCCTGAGCAATGTCGTTATATCTGTTTGCCTGCAGCAATAGAGCTGTTTTTAGAAGCATATTTGCCTGTCTGCCTATTAAGGCGATTATTTTTACAGGGCTTTCTTTATAAATTTTAAGCTCGTAAAGCATGCGGTATGCCGCGTCCTGACGCCGTTCCACAATTGCGTCAAGCATTTCAAAAATTCTGCTTTGAAGAGATTTTTTAACAACAAAATCAATATCAGCAATTTCAACAGTTTTTTTTACGCTGCAATAGGAAATTAATTTGTCAACTTCATTTTTAATTGCTGTCATACCCTCGTCACAGGAAAAAATAAAATGTGATAACACATCGCCTGAAACCGAAATTCCCGCTTTGGCAAACATTTTTCCGCTCCACTCGGCAAGCTCAGCTTGCGATTTATAATTAAATTCAACATAAATTCCGCCGGATTTAATTTTTTTGGCAAGGCTGCTTCTGCCGTCAATATTATCCTCGTCAAAAACAACAGCTAAATATTCGGGAGGATTTTCTAAAACCTCCTGCCACAGTTTTTTCATATCTTCGCTTGCTGATTTAAAAATATCACTGTTTTTTATAATAATCAGCTTGCTTTCCGCCATAACAGGGAAGCTGTCAATTGTATCGCGCAGAGCTTCCGCTGAAATGCCTTTACCTTCGAAGGTTTGTATATTAAATTCCTCAAAGCCGTTTTCCTCAAATTTCTTTTTTATATTGCAGGCTGCGGCTTTCCGGCTGTACACTTCCTCGCCTGTAAATAAATAAATTCCGCATAAATTATCTGACGACAGCTTTTGTTTTAATGTTTTTATTCCATCATCTTTTGCCATATGTTTACTCCCCTTAAGTCATATTATCCTCTTTTAAATTGCCCCCGCCTGACGCCTTAACCGCCAGCGCGTCACAGCGTTCGTTATACTGGTGACCGTTATGACCTTTAACCCATATAATTTCAACATTGTGGGTTTTCAAAAGAGGCAATAGCTTTTCCCATAAATCTACATTTAAAGCAGGCTTGCCGTCAGCTTTTTTCCAACCCTTCGACTGCCATGAGTACACCCATTTTTTTAAAATGGAATCAGCTACATATTTTGAATCTGTATATAATTTTACATCGCACGGATATTTGAGCATTTTAAGACCGGTTATAACCGCCATAAGCTCCATTCTGTTATTGGTAGTATGTGAATAACCTTCGGAAAATTCCTTTTCCAAATCGTTACATTTAAGTATTACTCCATAGCCTCCCGGGCCGGGATTTCCGCTGCACGCTCCGTCTGTATATATTTCAACTGTTTTATTCATATAAGCCTCCATATTATGCTCTTTAAAATAGTATACAACAGATTTAGGTAAATTGCAATAATAATTTAAGACAAACAGGCATATCTATTTAAAAAAGGGTAGTCTAAAATAGAATGGGGTTTTATTATGTTTAACTATATATGGGCGGGAATAATTGTATTTTCAATTATAGTGTCTTTCTTTACAGGAAAAGGTGAGGCTGTGGCAATTGCCGCCACTGAAGGGGCAAAAGGCGCGGTAACCTTGTGCATTGAGCTTGCCGGAATTATGGCTTTGTGGAACGGGCTTATGAACATAGCCAGTGTGAGCGGACTTGTTGAAAAAATGTCAAAAGCAATGAAACCTATATATAAGCTGTTTTTCCCGAATATTTCGCCTGAAAGCATAGCGGGGAAAAATATTTTGCTTAATATAACCGCGAATATTCTGGGACTCGGAAACGCCGCAACACCATTCGGGCTTAAAGCAATGGAAGAGCTGGGGAAAGACGCGGACGGCACTGCTACGGATGAAATGATAATGTTTTTGGTGCTTAATACCGCTTCGATACAGCTGATACCCACAACTATTATAGCACTAAGAGGTTCGGCAGGGTCGGCTGCGCCGTCTGAAATAATAATCCCTATTTGGATTGTATCTGTATCGGCATTAATCATAGGAGTTTTAGGCGTAAAATTATTCAGGAAGGATTGAAAAAATTGATAACAGTGACAGCATATATAATACCTGTAATAATAATATTTATAATTGTATATGGTATCTGCAACGCAAAGGAAATATATACTCCGTTTGTTGACGGAGCTGCGGAAGGCCTTAAAATAATAACAACAATTCTTCCTAATATAATAGGAATACTCGTAGCTATGTCTATGCTCAAAGCGTCAGGAGCAATTGAGCTTTTGGCAAACGCTTTGGCGCCTGCGCTTAAGTTAATAGGAATGCCTGTAGATATTATTCCTCTTGCCCTGCTCAGACCTATTTCCGGAAGCGGTTCGCTTGGGCTTGTCAGTACTATTATAAAAACACACGGACCTGACAGCTATACAGGGAGAATCGCTTCAATTATGATGGGATCAACGGAAACTATTTTTTATACGATTGCATTATATTACGGAGTCGCGAAAATAAAAAATATCCGCCACACGCTGACAGCAGCTCTTGTGGCGGATTTAACAGGGGTAATTGGCAGCATATTAATATGCCGGTTATTTTTTGCGTTATAGAAAATTGCGCAGAACTACGCGGTTGCGATTTAAGTGCTTTTACATCGTTGGTACGCGATTTGGGTGCAGCCACCGCCTGTTTTAGAATGTAATTCTCGCGTTGATATAATCTGAAAGCTCGTCTATTTTGACACGTTCCTGCTGCATTGTATCTCTGTCGCGCACGGTAACACAGCCGTCTGTCTCACTGTCAAAATCATAGGTGATACAGAACGGAGTTCCGATTTCATCCTGTCGTCTGTATCTTTTCCCTATGCTTCCTGCTTCATCAAATTCAATCATAAAGTGCTTGGATAAATCAGCAAATACTTTTTCAGCAGGTTCGGACAGCTTTTTTGAAAGAGGAAGCACTGCCGCTTTGTAAGGTGCAAGAGCAGGATGCAAATGCAAAACAATTCTAGTATCACCTTCGGCAATCTCTTCCTCGTCGTAAGCATCAACGAGGAAAGCAAGGGTAACCCTGTCTGCGCCGAGTGACGGCTCAATTACATAAGGAACATATTTTTCGTTTGTAAACGGATCGGTATATTCCATATTCTCGCCGGAATGCTTAGCGTGCTGATTTAAATCATAATTAGTTCTGTCGGCAATACCCCACAGCTCGCCGAAGCCGAACGGGAATAAAAATTCAATGTCGGTTGTCGCGTTTGAATAATGGGAAAGCTCTTCGGCGTCATGGTCGCGAAGCTTTATATTTTCAGGCTTAATTCCAAGATTGTACAGCCAGCTTACACAATAATCCTTCCAATAAGAGAACCATTCCAAATCAGTTCCGGGCGCGCAGAAAAATTCAAGCTCCATTTGTTCAAACTCACGTGTGCGGAATGTAAAATTACCCGGGGTTATCTCGTTTCTGAAGGATTTACCTACCTGAGCTACGCCGAAAGGGATTTTTTTGCGTGTTGAACGCTGAATATTTTTAAAGTTTACAAAAATACCTTGCGCGGTTTCAGGACGAAGGAAAATCTCTGATTTTGAATCCTCGGTCACACCCTGAAAGGTTTTGAACATAAGGTTGAATTTACGAATATCCGTATAGTTAAGTTTGCCGCATTCGGGGCAAACGACTTTATTTTCTTTGATATAATCAAGCATTTGATTGTCTGACCAGCCTGCAACATTAATTGTTTCGCCTTTTGCGGCTGCAAAATCTTCAATCAGCTTGTCCGCGCGGTGCCTTGTTTTACATTCCTTGCAATCCATCAAAGGGTCGGAAAAGCCTCCCACATGCCCCGACGCAACCCAAGCCATCGGATTCATTAGGATAGCGGAATCAAGTCCAACGTTATATGGAGATTCCTGAACAAACTTTTTAAGCCAGGCGCGTTTTACATTATTTTTGAATTCAACGCCTAAAGGGCCGTAGTCCCAGGTGTTTGCAAGCCCGCCGTAAATTTCCGAGCCCGGAAAAACAAATCCCCGGCCTTTGCATAAGGCAACGATCTTTTCCATCGATTTATCCGTATTTTTCATAATTACCTCCGAACAATATAGTTAATAAAAATATGTTATCAAAAAAATAGAAATTTGTCAAGGAAAATTAGATTATATTATTGCAAATAAATAAATAAAGATGTATAATACTAGTATATAAACGAAATAAGACGGAGTTGGTTTCTATGGAAGAGCAAGCATGTAAAAATTGTTTTTACGGAAAAAAAATTTTCGCTATGGATGAATGTTTGTGCAAGTATAAAGGAATTGTCGATAAAAATTATATATGCGATAAATATCAATATAATCTTTTTGAAAAAAGACCGCCTAAAAAAAGAGAAATAAAAAATTATAACGAGAAACAATTCAATATAAACGAAAAATAAAATTTACCAAATTAATTATTGCATAAATTTACTTGTTAATACAGATAATATGATTGTTCTATATAAAAGTTTATGTAACAGGAGGAATGATTATATGAAAGCAACAGGGATTGTAAGAAGAATAGACGATTTAGGCCGCGTTGTTATACCAAAAGAAATACGACGTACGCTTCGAATAAAAGAGGGAGACCCTTTGGAAATATTTACCGACAGAGAAGGAGAGGTTATATTTAAAAAATACTCTCCCATTGGTGAATTAGGAGAATTTGCAGTTGCATATGCTGAAACACTTTCAAAAACAAGCGGAAGACCAGTTTGTATTACGGATAAGGATTCAGTAATTGCGGTATCCGGTGTACCAAAAAAAGAATTGTCCGAAAAACGTATTAGCAGTGAACTCGAAAAAATAATGGATGATAAAGCTATTTATGTAATGCAGCCGGGCAGTAGTAAGAATATGAATATAATAGACGGAAGCGAAAAATATCAAATGGGTGTTGTTGCGCCTATTATTTCAGAAGGAGATACAATTGGAACTGTTATTATGGTTTCAACTGACGGTACCGGAAATGTAGGAGAAGTTGAAACAAAGCTTGCTCAATCAGCTGCCAATTTTTTAGGCAAACAAATGGAACAATAATATATTATTTCAATAGCGGAGGAGATCTCCGCTATTTTTTTAAATCATTAATTTATGAAAATAATGTAAATTGAGGAATAATGTTTACACTATTTTATAATAAAATAGTCAAGATTCACAAAATAAAAATAAGTTTTTAGTTATATTCTAAAAAATACTAAAAAATATTGAAATATTAAAATTTTTATGATATAATAAATCTGTTATAATGTATATTTATATAGTGTCCCATTATTTATTTGTTATATCTATAACAAACAACTTATTTATTATTTTATAAGGAGGTTAATTATGAGAAAAGTATTTGTAGTATTTTCATTTGCAATGATGATTTCAATTTTTACAACATTTTCATTTGCTTCAGAATTTTCTGATATGCCGAATGATTGGTCGAAAACAGCTCTTGAAAATGCTGTGAAAAACGGATTGTTGAAAGGTGATAACGGAAAGATTTCGCCTAACGACAACCTTACGAGGGCTCAGCTTGCCGCTATTATTAACAGAGCGTTCGGCTCAACTGAAAAAGCGGATATAAGCAGCTTTACCGATGTAAAATCCAGTGAATGGTTTTATGATGATATGGCAAAAGCCGTACAAATGAAAACGTTTGTTGGAAGTGACGGCAAATTAAATCCTAACGATAACATAAGTCGTGAGGAAGCTTTTGTTGTACTTGCGCGCGCGCTTAAATTATCCGGAACCTTGGGAACAGCCCTTGACAAATTCTCGGATAATAGTAAGGTAAGCGATTGGGCAGTTGACGGAGTTGCTTCACTTGTATCAGCAGGGTATGTTGCAGGTTCAAACGGGCAGATTAATCCTAAGCAAAACATTTCCAGAGCAGAGTTCGCAAAAATTATGGATAATGTTTTAAAGAATTATTTTAACAAAGCGGGTACATATACAGAAAATTTAAATGGAAATGTCATGGTAAACGTGCCGGACGTTATCCTGAAGGGTATTACTGTTAACGGTGATATCATTATCGGCGACGGCGTCGGAGATGGAGATGTAACTCTCGATGGCGTTAACGTTGCCGGAAGAGTCGTTGTTCGCGGCGGCGGTACAAATTCTATAAAAATAATGGGTTCTACAAACATTAAAAATATCATTATCACGCGTATAAAAGGACAAGTCCGTGTATTTACCGAAGGCGGCGCTGAAATTGGCGAACTCAAGGTTGATGGTAAAGATGATGTAACACTTGAAGGTAATTTTGAGAATGTTAAAATTATGGCTTCTGATGTTACGGTTTATGCCAAAAATTCTAAAATTGGGTCGTCAACTTTAGAAGGAGAAAATTCTAAACTGGTTATAGATTCTAACACTACTTTCAATACTTTAACAATTAAAACAGAAAACACAGCTATAGAAGTTCCTAAAGGTTCAACTGTTGATAAATTAATTATTGCCGGTGACGGAGCTACAGTAAGCGGTTTGGGTAAGGTTGAAAACGTTGAAGCTAATGCGGATAATGTTAAAGTATCAACAACAGGAACATTAGTAACAGCAGCAACCGGTACTACAGGCGTTACAGCAGGCTCAAGAGAAGTTACAGCCGGAAGTTCCAGAACAGTTACCACCGGCAGCACAGGCGGCGGTGGCGGCGGCGGCTCGTCTTCAAGTACTAGAGAAGTAAATGCTGTAATTGATAAAATTAACGCTATAGGCGAAGTAACATATAGTGATAGCAGTAAGAAAGCTATAGAAGCAGCAGAAGCGGCGTATGCGGCTTTAACATCTACACAACAAGAAAAAGTAACAAATTATGCTACATTGACAGCAGCAAGAAACACATATGATACTTTAGCAGCAGATGCGGTAATTAATAAAATAAATGCAATCGGAAATGAAATAACACTTGATAGTAAAACAGCCATAGAAGATGCAGAGGCTGCATATGCTAATTTGACAGATAATCAAAAAGGAAAAGTGTCAAATCATCAGGCTTTAATAGATGCAAGAACTGCGTATGATACATTAGCAGCATCAGCAGTAAAAGATTTGATTGATGCAATAGGAGAAGTAACTCTTGTAAAAGGAGATACTGCAATAAAGGCAGCAGAAGACGCATATGGTAACTTAACTGCCGACCAGAAAAAATTAATAACTGCAGATACTCTCAAAATACTAACAGACGCAAGAACAACCTACACTAATTTAGTAGCTGACAAAGCAGCGGCGGATGCGGTAATAGCGAAAATCGGATTAATAGGAGAAGTAACCCTTGCAAAAGGAGATACTGCAATAAAGGCAGCAGAAGACGCATATGGTAACTTAACTGCCGACCAGAAAAAATTAATAACTGCAGATACTCTCAAAATACTAACAGACGCAAGAACAACCTACACTAATTTAGTAGCTGACAAAGCAGCGGCGGATGCGGTAATAGCGAAAATCGGATTAATAGGAGAAGTAACCCTTGCAAAAGGAGATACTGCAATAAAGGCAGCAGAAGACGCATATGGTAACTTAACTGCCGACCAGAAAAAATTAATAACTGCAGATACTCTCAAAATACTAACAGACGCAAGAACAACCTACACTAATTTAGTAGCTGACAAAGCAGCGGCGGATGCGGTAATAGCGAAAATCGGATTAATAGGAGAAGTAACCCTTGCAAAAGGAGATACTGCAATAAAGGCAGCAGAGGACGCATATGGTAACTTAACCACTGACCAGAGAAAATTAATAACTGCAGATACTCTCAAAATACTAACAGACGCGAGAACAAAATACACTAATTTAGTAGCAGATAAAGCAGCAGCAGATGCAGTAATAGCGAAAATCGGATTAATAGGAGAAGTAACCCTTGCAAAAGGAGATACTGCAATAAAGGCAGCAGAAGACGCATATAAAATCTTAACTAATGCCCAGAAAGCATTAATAACTACAGATACTCTCAAAGTATTAACAGACGCGAGAACTGCTTATGATACGTTTGCAGCAAATGCAGTAGTAGGTTTAATTAATTCGATAAGTACTGTTACACTTGATAGTAAAACAGCAATAGAAAGTGCTGAAACTGCATATGGAAATTTAACAGCTGCACAGAAAGCGTTAATAACTACAGATACTCTCAAAGTATTAACGGACGCGAGGGTTGCATATGATAAATTAGTAGCAGATAAAGCAGCAGCAGATGCAGTAATAGGGAAAATCGGATTAATAGGAGAAGTAACCCTTGCAAAAGGAGATACTGCAATAAAGGCAGCAGAAGACGCATATGGTAACTTAACTGCCGACCAGAAAAAATTAATAACTGCAGATACTCTCAAAATACTAACAGATGCAAGAACAACCTACACTAATTTAGTAGCAGATAAAGCAGCGGCAGATGCAGTAATAGGTTTAATAAATGCAATCGGAAATGATATAACACTTGAAAGTAAAGCAGCAATAGAAAGTGCGGAAACTGAATACGGAAAATTAACAATTTCCCAGAAAGCGTTAATATCAGCCGATATATATAAAAAGTTAACTGATGCAAGAGCTGCATACGATGCTTTAGCACCTGATACCACAACATTAGAATATTTTATAAATTATGGTGAAGGAGCAGGTCTTGGTCTTGATGTTACAGTTGATAATATCACAAGCTATTATTCTGAAATCGGCGAAGTTGTTGATACTGAAGTTAAGAATGTAATAGATTTAATTAATGCAATAGGTCAAAATATAACACTTGACAGTAAAGCTAAAATAGAAGCGGCAGAAGCGGCATTTAAATTATTAACAACTGAACAACAAAATAATGTAACAAATTATCTAGCATTAACAGATGCGAGAACTGCGTATGATACATTAGCAGCAGCGGCAGTAAAAGATTTGATTGAGGCAATAGGTGAAGTAACCCTTGCAAAAGGAGATACTGCAATAAAGGCAGCAGAAGACGCATATGGTAACTTAACTGCCGACCAGAAAAAATTAATAACTGCAGATACTCTTAAAATACTAACAGACGCAAGAACAATCTACACTAATTTAGTAGCAGATAAAGCAGCGGCAGATGCAGTAATAGGTTTAATAAATGCAATCGGAAATGATATAACACTTGGTAGTAAAGCAGCAATAGAAAGTGCGGAAACTGAATACGGAAAATTAACAATTTCCCAGAAAGCGTTAATATCAGCCGATATATATAAAAAGTTAACTGATGCAAGAGATGCATACGATGCTTTAGCACCTGATACCACAACATTGGAATATTTTATAAATTATGGTGAAGGAGCAGGTCTTGGTCTTGATGTTACAGTTGATAATATCACAAGCTATTATTCTGAAAGCGGCGGAGTTGTTGATACTGAAGTTAAGAATGTAATAGAAAAGATTAATGCAATAGGTGTAGTTACATTTGAAAGCGGAGATAAAATAAAAGCTGCAGAAGATGCACGTGACTTATTAACAGGCGATCAATTAGCGTTAATAACTTCAGATACTCTCAAAATACTAACAGACGCAAGAACGGCATATGATAATTCAGTAGCAGCATTAGAAGCATTTATAACCGGCGAAGGTGATGGATTAGGTATAGATGTAGGTGCAGCAAATATAACAAGCTACTACAAGCCATAATTAATTTTTATGATAGCTAAATAACAAAAAACTGACATCGTTTTTTAAGCGGTGTCAGTTTTTTGTTAGGGTAATAAAAAGCTATCGCGATATAATATTAATACTTTGCAGCGCAACAGATACTTTTCCTGTGCTTCCGCAATTGTTATTTTTTCAACGGACAAATTACTCATTTTCATAAAAAAAACACTCCGTTTATATCATTAAATTATGTTTTTTTCAGGCAAAAACTTTAATGACGTTTCGGATGTGTTTTTTAAAATATTCAGTTAGGTTAAATTCCAGAAAACCGCATTATTTCAGCATTTTATTCTTCTTTTTGAATCCTTCCGATTTTGCAGGACAGCGTCATAAGCGAATCGCTGAGGTGAACATTTTCAAGGGCTACATTGTTTGGAGCGTTAATTTCCATATGAGAAAAGTTCCAAATTCCTTTAATTCCGGCGGAAATAAGCCTGTTTGCCACATCCTGAGCGGCATATTTCGGGATAGCGAGAACTCCGATGTCTATATTATTTTCTTTCACAAAATCTTCAAGCTCGGCGGAATTTCTTACTGTAACTCCGCTGATTTCTTTACCGATTACATTCTCATTTACATCGAATAGTCCTTTTAATATAAAACCGCGCTTTGAAAAGCTGCTGTATCCTGCAATAGCTTTACCAAGGTTTCCCAAACCGATTATAATCATTGTTCGTCCGCCGTCTAAACCAAGAATCTGACCAATTTCTTTATGAAGAGATGCTACATTATAACCATATCCCTGCTGCCCGAAGCCTCCGAAGCAATTCAAATCCTGCCTGATCTGCGAGGCTGTAACGTGCATTTTTGTACTAAGCTCTTTTGAGGATATACGGGTAATTCCATGGGAAAGCAGTTCCGTCAAATATCTGTAATAGCGTGGTAAACGTCTTATTACAACAGCGGATACAGGTTTATATTCCTGCATAACGTTTCACCCTCTTTAATTTTATTGTTTTTGCATTGTTTCAAGTACATAATCGCCGAACTGTCTGCCTGTAGCGCCTGTATCTCTGCCTGTAATAACTAGCTTCTTTTCGGTATACATACAGATATCCAATGCTTTTTCAAGTTTTTTTGCTAGCTCAATTTCGCCGATATGTTCAAGAAGCATTACACAAGCCCGAAGCATACTGCAAGGGTCTGCGTATTTATCTCTGCCTTCCTTAACCATACGAGGAGCGGAGCCGTGTATCGCTTCAAACATTGCGTAGTATTTGCCGAGGTTAGCGCTTCCTGCTGTGCCAACTCCGCCCTGAAATTCAGCTGCTTCGTCAGTTAATATATCGCCGTAAAGATTCGGCAGAACCATTACCTTAAAATCAGTTCTTCTTTTTTCATCAATTAATTTTGCGGTCATTATATCAATGTACCAATCATCAAAGGCTACTTCAGGATATTCCTTTGAAACCTCCTGACAGATATTTAAGAACTTACCATCAGTTGTTTTAATAACATTAGCTTTTGTTATTGCGGTAACCTTATTTTTGCCTGTTTTTCTTGCGTAATCAAACGCGGCCTTTGCGATACGATAGCTGCCCTCTGTGGTTGCAACGCAAAAATCAAACGCAACCTCATCAGTTATATGAATACCATCACTGCCGAGAGCATAGCTGCCTTCTGAGTTTTCACGGAAGAAGGTCCAGTCAATGCCTTTTTCAGGAACCTTTACAGGTCTGATATTAGCGAACAAATCAAGCTCCTTGCGCATTGCAACGTTTGCGCTTTCTATATTCGGCCATGGGTCGCCGGAACGAGGAGTAGTTGTAGGACCTTTTAAAATAACATGACATTTTTTAATTTCTGCAAGCACATCATCGGGAATCGCTTTCATAACAACGGCACGGTTTTCAATTGTGAGTCCATCAATTACTTTGAATTCAATTTTACCGGACTTTGCTTTATCCGCAAGAAGATATTCAAGCACTCTGTGAGCCTCGCCTGTTATTGCAGGGCCTATACCGTCTCCGCCTACTACACCTATTATTAATTTATCAAGCTTGGAATAATCGATAAAATCCTTGCTTGCCTTTATGCGTTCATTTCTCTCAAGCTGTTGCTCCAGCAGCTTTGCGAATTTTTCAGTAGCTTCCTGTATTTTTAAGTTCATAATTACCTATCCTTTCCTCAATGTTAAACTCTTAACATACATTGTATACAATTTTTGCTGTTTTGTCAATATGTTTTTTTGCTAAATCGGATGTCTTCCATCTAAAGCTTTTGTTAAAGTAATTTCATCCGCGTATTCCAAATCACCGCCTACGGGGATGCCGTTTGCTATGCGGGTTACATTAATTCCAAGAGGCGCAAGAAGACGTGAAATATACATTGCTGTTGCTTCGCCTTCAACAGTTAGGTTTGTTGCCGCTATAACTTCCCGCACCTCGGGATTTATGCGGCTTAACAACTCTTTTATATAGATATCATCAGGCCCGATATTATCCATAGGCGAAATAGCTCCGTGTAAAACGTGATACAAGCCTTTAAATTCTCTTGTTTTCTCAATGGCGATAACATCCTTAGGGCTTTCTACAACGCAAATAACGGATTTATCGCGTTTGTAACTGCTGCATATGGCACAAGGCTCTGTATCGGTTAAATTTTTGCAAATAGGGCAGTACTTTATATTATTTTTCGCTTCAATAATTGCATTTGCCATATTATAAGCCTCATCCGAAGACATTTTAAGTACATGAAATGCCAGACGAGCCGCACTTTTTGAGCCTATTCCGGGTAATTTCGAAAATTCATCAATCAGCCTGGCAAGCGGCGGAATATATGCCATATAATTTCCCTCCTTCAGGATAGGATACTCTATTCATTATACTATATTATTTGAAAAAATTCAATATATAATATAATATTTTGTTTATTAGATATACTAATTAGCAAAACGAGCAAAAAAATCATTTAATAATATAAAAAAATTGTGTATTATTTACTTGAAATGTACACTAAAAAGGTATATAATATAAGCATATTAAAAAAGACAGGGATGAAACGTATGAAAAAACCCATTTATTTTGACCACGCGGCAACAACTTATGTAAAACCTGAAGTTTTAGCGAAAATGCTGCCGTATTTTACAACTAATTTCGGTAATCCTTCGGGCATCTACCAAGTAGGAAGAGAGAATCGCCAGGCAATAGAAGACGCTAGGGAACAGGTTGCTGGAATTTTAGGCTGCAGCAACCGTGAAATATATTTTACAGGCTCAGGAACCGAGGCTGACAACTGGGCAATCAGAGGAACTGCTTTTGCAATGCAGAAAAAAGGAAACCATATTATAACGACCGCTTTTGAGCATCATGCTGTCTTGCATACATGCCAGCAGCTTGAAAAGGAAGGCTTTGAAGTAACTTATATTAAACCTGATGCAGAAGGCATTATTTCAGCGCAGGACATTGAGAAGGCTATCACCGACAAAACAATTTTGATTACAGTAATGTTTGCAAATAATGAAATTGGCACAATTCAGCCTATTGCCGAAATCGGGAAAATAGCACGCGCACATAATATCCTTTTCCATACCGACGCTGTTCAGGCGGTTGGTACAATTCCGATAAATGTAGTAGAAATGAATATTGATATGCTGTCACTGTCAGCGCATAAATTTTACGGCCCAAAAGGCGCAGGCGCAATTTATATAAGAAAGGGTGTAAAACCCCAGGTATTTATACAAGGCGGAGCTCAGGAAAGCTCCAAACGCGCCGGCACTGAGAATGTACCCGGAATAGTAGGGCTTGCCGAGGCGCTGCGGCTTGCAAACATCGATATTGAAGAAAGACGTTTAAAAATAGCCGAAATGAGGGATTATCTAATTGCGCAGGTTATGCAGAAAATTCCGTATACTAAGGTTAACGGGCATTTAACCAAGCGCCTTCCGGGAAATGTTAATTTTTCATTTAACTTTATAGAGGGAGAATCACTGCTGCTAATGCTAGATTTAAACGGTATTGCTGCTTCAAGCGGTTCCGCCTGCACATCCGGCTCTCTTGACCCTTCGCACGTACTGCTGTCAATAGGGCTTCCGCATGAAGTAGCGCACGGCTCCCTGCGTGTAACTTTAGGGGAAGAAAACACTTACGAGGAAATTGATTATTTGGTTGAAAAGCTTGTCATGATTGTAGATAGATTAAGACAAATGTCACCATTGTATCATGAGTAAAAAAGGAGGTATATATATATGTATACAGAAAAAGTAATGGAACATTTCAGCAATCCGCATAATGTTGGTGAAATTTCGAATGCGAATGCTATCGGTGAGGTAGGAAACGCAAAATGCGGCGATATAATGAAAATGTATATGGTAATTGAGGACGATATAATTAAAGATATTAAGTTTAAAACTTTCGGCTGTGGAGCGGCGATTGCCACAAGCAGTGTCGCAACCGATCTTGTAAAAGGCAAAACAATTAAAGAAGCGCTGCAAATTACAAATAAACAGGTTATTGATGAGCTTGGCGGTTTGCCTCCTGCGAAAATCCACTGCTCAGTGCTTGCTGAAGAGGCTATTCAAGCCGCTATTATAGATTATTATACAAAGCAGGGTTTATCGGTTGATGGCTTAAATAAAGGGTGTACAGGCTGCTGTTCAAGCTGTCATTTGCACGAAGAATAATTTAATATGTTTTGAGCAGGCATTTTAGTGCCTGCTCATATTTTATGCAATAGATTGTTTTTTTTGTTTAAATATTTTTACTACCTCATACCAAAGCACCGCCACACATGAAACTGCAAAGCAAATGAAAAATTGCTTTAATGTAAGCGTTTGCAGCTTTAAAAAACCTGACAGGGGAGTGAAAATTATTACAATCAGCATAGCGACTATGCCTCCGTTGACGGCCATCATTATCTTATTTTTAAAACCGGTTATAAATGTAGTTAAAGCAAAATTATCAGAACTGTTTACGTAAACAAGCAGCAGGTTGGAAATAATCAGCACTGCGATTCCCATGCTCCGAGCAAGCGCAGCGTTTCCGTTTGTTTTTAATGTAAAATAGTAAATACCGAAAGAGGCTGCAAACATACACAAACCCTGAAAAACTGATTTTAAAAATATTCCTTTAGTTACAAGAGGCGTTATGGGGTTTCTGGGATTGCGCCGCATAATGTTTGGTTCCGGCTGCTGACGTTCAAACACAATTGAACAGGTTGGGTCAATTACCAGCTCCATAAGCACCACGTGAAGCGGAAGGAACATAATACATTCCGGAGGAATATCAAGCAGCGGGGCAAGAAGGGCGGCAAGCGCTATGGGTATATGAATAGATATTATATACGAGACGGCTTTGAGAATATTATCATAAATGCGTCTTCCGTCTTTTATTGTTTCAACGATTGTTGTGAAATTATCATCCAATAAAACCATATCGGAGGCTTCTCTTGCAACCTCGGTGCCCCTGCCTCCCATTGCGACTCCTATATCGGCGTATTTTAATGCCGGAGCGTCATTTACTCCGTCGCCTGTCATGGCAACAATATGACCGAGTTCCTTAAAGCATTTAACAATTCTCATTTTATGTTCGGGAACGACTCTCGCAAATATGGATACATGAGGAAGCCTTTCTTTTAATTCCTCATCAGTCATATTGTCAATTTCTGCGCCTGTAATAACCTCCTCATAATCTGTAAACCCTATTTGACGGGCGATGGATGTTGCGGTGATACCGTTGTCACCGGTAATCATTACAACTCTTATTCCCGCTTTCCGACATTCCTTTATAGCGTGCGGAACAGCTTCCTTAGGCGGGTCTGCAAGCCCAACCAAGCCTGTGAGTTCAAGCTTTAATTCAGCCATATCACCGGGTATTTCTTTTTTATTCATTTCGGCGGACGCCACGGCAATTACCCGAAGGCCTCGGGAGGCAAATTCATACTGAGTTTTTTCCAATAATAATTTATCGGTTTCAGCAAGCGAGCATAACTCGAATATTGTTTCAGGCGAGCCTTTTGCCGTAACAACAGCAGTTTCTTCGTCAATTTCCCAAACATGCCCCATGCGTTTCGTCTGGTTGGTAAAGGGGTATTCCATATACAATTTTTTATCAAACAGGTCGGCGGAAGACAGACCGTTATTTTCACAATATGCGAGCATTGCTTTTTCCATAGGATCATAAGGGTTAATTTCACATGCTTTACCCAAAATCCCGCAAAGGCGGTGTTTATCTGAATTAAATGTAAAAGCGTCAGTTACTTCCATTTGATTTTTTGTAAGCGTACCGGTTTTATCAACGCAAAGAACGGACACGCAGCCCAAGGTTTCAATAGAGGGCAGCCTTCGTATAAGCGAGCTTTTTTTCGCGAGCCTCCATGCTCCCAGGGATAAAAACACTGTCAGAACAACGGGAAATTCCTCGGGAATAAGCGCCATCGCAAGCGTAATTCCCGACAGCACGCTTTCTATTATACGATGCTTCATAGGGTATTCATGTACGTTGAAAAAAGTAATAACACAGACAAGAGAAAATAAAATAGCTCCTAAAATCGCGCTGTATTTAACTAAAACTGACGTCTGTTTCTGAAGCGGAGTTTTTTGTTTGGTGACTGCAGCGACATTTGCGCCGATTTTACCGTATTCGCTGTTTAATCCGGTTTTATCCGCTTCAATATATCCGCTGCCTTGAGTTACTACTGTCCCTGCGTAGCAGCGGTTGGTTTTCCAATATTCATCCTTTTCATCATTTAACGTTTTCCATACGCCTTGCGATTCTCCTGTGAGCGACGATTCGTCTACACATAAGTCGTTTAATTTTATAAGATTACCGTCAGCGGGAACTTTTTCGCCTTCGGAAATTTTCACAACATCCCCGGGCACTATAAATTTTGATAAAATAAGTTCTTCCTTTCCATCACGGATTACGGTAGCATGCGGTGAGGATAAATCCCGCAGGGCATTTAATGTTTTATCAGTTTTCCATTCTTGTACCACATCAATACCGATAACAAACATTACGAAAATAAGCATTATTGCGCCGTCACGGGGTTCTCCCAAAATAAAATAAATAACCGACGCCGCTATAAGCAGCATAAACATAGGTTCCTTTAATACTTCTAATATTTTCATAAAAAATGAAGATTTCTTTTCGGGAACAAGCTCATTTGTGCCGTACATTTCAAGTCGTTTTTCAGCTTCTGTGGTGGTTAAGCCTAAGTTTTTCAATTAATCACCTCATTTAATTTTATATATAAAAATAACCTGTGGGAAACTATGGCTGTAAAAAGTCATAGTCCCACAGGTTAATATTTTTTCCTGCTGCCGCTTGCGGCCCAGCCCCACACATTTCATAATGAAATGTATCGCCTGCTCTACTAATACCATTATATTACAAAAGGTCTGTTTTGTCAACTGTTTTTATGAAATAAATTCCTTTATTTTATGTATCAGCTTTTTTGTATCACTATATCCGAGTTCATATTGCTGTTTGATACGTGACATATCCTTTTCTAAACGGCTGATTTTAAAATCTGTTGATGGCCGTATTATTATAGCTTTGTTTTCAGCTTCCAAAGCTTCCGCGAGCTTTACGGCTTTATTGTAAACATTATGTCTGTCTTTCATTGCCTCTATAAGCATTGGATATTTTCTATATTTAAATTTAAAATACCTGTTTACCTTTTGCTGTTGTTTTATAAAACCTTTCGGCTGAGTTAAAACAACAATATGCTTTTCATTTCCGTCCTCCATTGATTTTTCTAAAGGGATAGGGGAGGATATTCCGCCGTCCAGATAATAATGACCGTTAATTTCAGCAACCCTTGATATTCCGGGCAACGACATACTCGCGCGAACAGGCGTAAATTTTTTATCCATTTCATTTTTACTGAAATAATAAGTTTTGCCTGTTTCTATATCTATAGCACCTATATAAAAATTATCTGTGGATTTAAAAAATGTTTTATAATCGAACGGGATTAGCTTTACAGGAATATCGTCAAATACAAAATCCATACCAAAATACGAGCCTGATTTTACAAGATTGCGCATAGACATATACCTTTTGTCGGGAATATAGCTCGCTATTTTTAAATTTCTGCCACGCTGGCGAGTTATGTACGAACAGGCATGACATGCTCCGGCTGAAACACCTACAATATAATTAAAAAATATATCGTTATCATGAAAGCAGTCCAATACCCCTGCGGTATAAATTCCACGCATTCCGCCGCCTTCTAAAATAAGACCTTTCATTGGTTGCTTCCCCCATTAAAATCTAAATAATGCCTTTGTAAAATACCATAAAGATTGCCAGAATGTAACCTTTTCCACATCCTCCGCTGCTACAACAGGCAGAACCTGAGATGTTTCGCCCGCTACTATTATTGTCATTTCACCGACCTTTGTGCCGGCTTTTACAGGAGCGGTTATGTTTTTATCAAGTACAACCTCTTTTTTAATTTTGTTTGAATATGTTTTGGGGACAACAAGTGATACAGGGTTTGCAACAATAGTATTTACCTTTTCTTTAGCGCCTTTGATAACAGGGATTGCGCCGGCTGCCTCGTTATCCTCTATAGGACTGGCCAACTCATAATTATCATAACCATATTCCAAAAGCTTTTTAGCTTCACTAAATCGTACAGAAGTATCAGGCGCTCCTAATATTACTGCAATAAGCTCCATATCATCTTTTTTCGCTGTTGCGGACAGGCAATATTTAGCGTTGGTTTCAGTGCCTGTTTTGAGACCTGTAGCATATTGGTACATAGACAATAGTTTATTTGTATTGAGCAGCTGTGTGCGTTTACCGCGCAGCCAGGTTTCCCTGATACCGCTGTATTCAAGTATCTTCGGATGATTAACTATAATTTCACGGCTTAAAAGCGCGATATCATACGTCGAAGAATAATGCTTGTCGGCATCAAAACCGGTAACGTTTACATAATGTGTGTTTACAAGCCCAAGCTGAAGCGCACGCTCATTCATACGATTAACAAAATCCGCTTCGCTGCCGGCTATGGTTTCCGAAAGAGCTATCGCAGCATCGTTGGCGCTGCTTATACATATACCCTTTAAAATATCATCTACCGACATTTTCTCGCCGACATCCAAAAATATGGTTGAGCCTCCGGCTGCCTTTGCTTTTGGTGAACCTACTACCATATCATCCAGCTTAATTTTACCCGCGTCTATTTCCTCCATGGTAATGAGCAGTATCATTAGCTTTGTTATGCTTGCCATCGCAAGCTGTTCATCTTTATTTTTGTCAAACAGAATTTTACCTGTTTTAGCCTCAATTAAAACAGCGGATCTGCTTTTAAATTCATTTACGTCAATTGCTTGTACATTTACACATAATATGCTGCAAAGTGTTATTATAATCAATATATGTGCAGTAAGTCTTTTCATCTTAAGCTCCATTCCGTCGCCAAAACCGGCGGCATAATTTATAATATTTATTTCTCTTTTCACCCGCGGTTTTAGCAGAGGAATGAAAAGAGCTTAATTTCGCATATGCCTGTTTGCAAATATAAGCTTTTGCAAACAAATGGCAGGCGATTTAATTTGGTTAGTTTGGAAGAATATACGGTTTCTTTCAAACTAACCTCCTGTTAGATTTTTCTATAATGCCTGGATGAAAACTTTTCGTTTTTTAATTCACTATTAATTAATTGAACAAATTCCGCATTATTTTTAGTATTTATAAGTTTATTTAACACATATTCGGTAACCTCCGGACTGTTGTTGTTACCGAACGCCCGGCGGATGTTCCAAACTGCTGACAGCTCATCATAAGGCATCAGAAGATTTTCTTTCCTTGTTCCTGATTTAAAAATATCAACAGCGGGGAAAATACGGCGCTCTGACATAAATCTGTCTAAATGAAGTTCCATATTGCCTGTACCTTTAAATTCTTCAAATATAACATCGTCCATACGGCTTCCTGTTTCAATAAGAGCGGTTGCGAGAATTGTGAGGCTTCCGCCGTTTTCAATATTTCTCGCGGCGCCGAAGAATTTTTTCGGCTTGTATAGCGCTCCGGCATCAAGACCGCCGGAAAGTGAACGTCCTGTTGCCTGACCGGTTATATTATAAGCTCTTGCCAGACGTGTGATGCTGTCAAGCAAGAGAACAACGTCTTTATTATGCTCAACAAGCCTTTGCGCGCGTTCTAAAATAAGCTCCGCAACCTTCGCATGATTTTCGGGCGGCATATCAAAGGTGGAATACACAATATCCGCACCCTGAATGGAATGAATCATATCAGTAACTTCCTCGGGACGCTCATCTATGAGTAATACAATCATGTGTACATCTTTATTATTTTTAAGTATGCTTTTAGCGATTTGCTTTAGAAGTGTGGTTTTGCCGGCTTTAGGAGGAGCTACAATAAGCCCTCTCTGCCCTTTGCCGACTGGAGAAATAAGGTCGATAAGCCTCATTGCATATTCCTTTTGATCAACCTCAAGCTTAAGGCGTTGATCAGGATATATTGGTACAAGGCTTTCAAACGGTTTTCTGAATCTTATTAAATCCGGACGGTCATCATTAACGCTTTTAATATAAACTAAAGCTTCAAATTTTTCACCCTCGCGTTTTACGGCGTATCCGGTAATTTTATCACCTGTTTTTAAATAATATTTTCGTATCATGGCAGGTGAAACGTAAATATCACTGTTGCCGTCAAGGCAGTTCGCGCCTCTTGCGAAACCGTAACCATCCGGCAATACTTCAAGGATACCGTTTACATTCTCTTTTGTTTTGTTTATATCAAAAAGCTGTTTTTTCGGTTCCTCATCATGCTCTGTTGTACTTGCCTGCGTATCCTCCTCCTGAGCCTCAAATGGCGGCTCGGTTTGAGCGGCAGCATTTTCACAAACAGGCTCGGCAGTCTCCGGTTTACTGACGATAGCCGCCGCAGCTTCTGCCGGTTTAGTTTTTTGCTCGGCATCAGTTGCTCTATTTTTTTCAATCAGTTCAATTAACTGTGCCTTTTTTAAAGCGGACACATTTTTAAGCCCCAACTCTTTTGCCAGTGATTTGAGCTCGGTAAGATTCATATTATTATAGTTTTCGTTATTCATGTTTTATCAATCCTCCTACAACTTGCTATTAGTCAATTCATATAAAACAGGCAAAGATAATTGGTGACTTTTGATTTATTGAAATTGAACGTAAAAAGTAAATTGATTCTATAAATTTTAAAAAGATTTTAATAGTATTATTCTACCATATTAATAGCAGATTGTCAATCATTATAAATAATTTTATGCACTTTTGTGAAAGATATATTAAGGGTGATTGCAAAAATGAAATTTATTAGACATAATATATTATTTATCGTCGTATTTCTGATATTTTTATGCAAAACGGCTTTTTGGGGATATAGCTATTATCCGGTATTGGATGATTATATACAGTATATATCCTATCACTTTTATGTGAATAAATGGGATGATATTATCATAGCGGGCGGATTTTACGGTATGCGCCCTCTTGCCGCTGTCTTTGATGTTTATATTTGGAGTAATTTTCACAATAATTTAAACTTATTGTATTTTATATTGTGTATGATTCATTTTGCAAGCTATCTTTTATTTATGAAAGCTTTTAAAACTGCGGAAATAAAAGCCGGAATATTTTTTACTGCATTTTATCTCTTTTTGCCGGTTACGGTAGAAGCAGTATATTGGCTGTCCGCATCTACAAGAATTATAGTTCCATTGTTTTTTTGCGCTTTATCTTTATATTTTATGCAGAAAAAAGACAGCATATCAATTATAACAGCGTGGGTACTGAATATTATTTCTTTTTGCTTTTATGAGCAAATAATTATAGTTTCTTTTATATTAAGTATATATGTTTTAAATAAAAGAAACAGGAAATTTTTATTTATTCCTGCCATTAACGCTTTAATAATAGGGTTTTGGTATATAATATTCAGCGGTGCGGGTGTAAACAGCGGCAGAAGCGGTATAGGCTTTGACTTTAATAAAATTATATCTATATTTGGATATTTAAAGGAAATGTGGTTTAATATGCTGCCTAGATTCTTTTTAACAGGTATCAGAGATGTATGCTTGTACGGCTATATTATTATTGTGATATTATTTATTTTATGCCTGTCTGTTGCATATAATTTCAAAAAAGAGAAAAATTATCTTATAAAGGCCGATATATTATTACCTGTACTTTTATTTGTTTTGCCTTATACCCCGTTTATGATACTCACGCAAAGCTGGCCCGGTCTGCGCAATGTTATGCCATCTGTAATGGCTTTAGGCCTCGCTTGCGATTTGATTCAAATATCTGTAATAAAAAAATACGTTCCGCCGCTTATTATATTTTTCTCGGTATTTTCATATTATACATCGGTTAATAATTATAAGCAGGTATATGATACCGACCAAAAAATATTAAATATAATAATAGATAATAATATACCCGGGAAAATAAATGCGGAATCGTCCTATAATAATATATTTCCGCAATACGGAGAATATATTAAAAATCTTACTTCCTCCGGCTGGGCGGTAACGGGTGGCGTAAGAGCGAAAACTGAAAATGTAAAAATACCGATATTAAAGATTGAAGAAGATGGATTTAATGTAAATATATTATTGAAATGAAATGCATTTTATGATAAAATATAAATAAAGGCGGGGATGTTTATGAAAACAACATATTTAGATATTATCGAAAAAAGTCTGGGAGCTTATCCGAATCTTAGTGAAATGGCGGAACTTGAACAAGCGGATGACCTTCAGGTATTTTCAAGAATAACGTCGGCTCTTGCTGTTATGGTCGATAACGGCAGAATGCCTGACTTTAAAAACAATGCAGTAAAAATGTTTGATATATGCCTGGATAGCATTGTTAAAATGGATGGTAAAACTGATTTTTCAATTAAAGAGATTATGCTTGCGTTCAAGCTGCTGAAAAAAACGGCAAAACCCCAAAAGGCGGAGGAATGGAAAAATAAACTCAGTGCAATCAATCCTTATGAATACTATTTTAATACCCTGCAAAACGTGCCGCGCGATGCACTGCACAATATTAATATGTATAATATGGCGGGCGAATATCTTCGCGAAAGCGAAGGGCTTTGTGATTGCGAGGAATATTTTGATAAGCACATGCCAGTACAAATAGAGCGATTTGACGAAAACGGTATGTATCACGACCCGGGTTCTCCCATGCTTTATGATATTGCCACCCGTGTGCAAATTCAGCTTATTTTGGGCTTTGGATATAAAGGGAAATACGCAGATAGGCTTGATAATCTGCTTCGTTTGGGAGGGCTTGCGACTCTGTATACTCAATCTGCTAAATTTGAGTTTCCTTATGGCGGAAGGTCCAACCAGTTCCTGTTCAATGAGGCTCTGATATGTTCTGTTGGCGAGTATGAAGCGGCAAGATATAAAAGACTTGGAGATTTAAAAACAGCAGGTATGTTCAAACGTATGGCTCATCTTGCTATAGAGAGCATAGAGCCTTGGCTTTGTGCTACGCCTCCGAGGCACATTAAGAATTTTTATCCGACAGACAGCAGGCTGGGCGCCGAGAAGTATGGTTTCTACGATAAATATATGATATCACTGGGTAATTTTATTTATCCCGCGTTTATATTCGCTCAGGAGGATATAAAAGAGGTTGCCTGCCCTGCAGAAACAGGCGGATATATATATGAGCTTCCAAAATTTCATAAAATATTTGCAAACTGCGGAAAACATTCAATTGAAATAGATACAAGCGCAGATTTTCATTATGACGCAACTGGGCTTGGCAGGATTCATCATCAGCAGGCGCCGTCGGAACTCGGATTATCAATGCCGTTTACAAAAACGCCTAATTATAAAATTGAAGGGCAAAGCTGCAATCTTTCTATTTGCGCCGGCTGGGATGAGGACGGCAAGGTGAAATATCTGTCCGAAATGACTGCGGAAACAACCTCGGAAATTGAAAAGCAGGAGGCAAGCGAAACTGTTTTTACTGTTAATTATAAGCTAAATAGTCCTTTCTGTGAGGGAATAAAAGAAAAATATTGCTTAACGGAAAGGTCTGTTAAAATAACTGCCGAACTGATTAATCCTAAAATATCAAAAATATACTATACTGTTCCTATATTCGCTGATAACGGAAGAGATTTGGCGGAGGTGAAGTTTTATGATAATAAAGCTGAAACTACCTTGAAAAATCATAAGTTTACTGCCACGACAGACGGGAAAATGTCGAAAGCGTCTAAATTCTGCTATAACAGGAACGGAAAATATAATGTCGCTTTGATAGAAAAGGCTGATAAATCCATTAATTTGGAAGTGATTTTTGAGCAATTATCCGATTCTAAAACTTAGTACTTGAAATTATAAGAAAAATATGATAAAATTATCATAAAAATGATTTAAGGAAGGTTTTACCCATGAATAACGTATTTGACATACTCAAGGAAAGAGGTCTTATAGCACAGACAACACATGAAGACGAAATAAGGGAATTACTTGAAAAGGAAAAGGTAAGCTTTTATATAGGTTTCGACCCTACGGCGGACAGCCTTCATGTAGGGCACTTTCTGCAGATGGTAGTTATGCGCCATATGCAGCAGGCAGGACACAGGCCCATTGCGATTATAGGCGGCGGCACGGCAATGGTAGGCGACCCGACCTTTAAAACAGATATGCGCCGAATGATGACCAGAGAGGAAATTCAGCATAACGCCGACTGCTTTAAGGAGCAGATGTCGAAATTTGTTGATTTCAGCGAGGGCAAAGCTCTTATGCTTGATAATGCCGATTGGCTGATGGATTTGAAATATATTCAGTTTCTGCGCGATATAGGCGTGCATTTTTCAGTGAATAATATGCTCCGCGCGGAATGCTTTAAAACAAGGCTGGAAAAAGGGCTGACATTCATTGAATTCAATTATATGCTTATGCAAAGCTATGATTTTCTTAAATTAAATCAAGATTATGGCTGCAAAATGGAACTCGGAGGCAACGACCAGTGGTCTAATATACTGGGAGGTATAGAGCTGATACGCCGTGTTGAGGGCAAAGAGTCTTACGGTATGACATTTACGCTGCTCACAACCTCTGACGGAAGAAAAATGGGTAAAACCGAGAAAGGCGCTGTATGGCTCGACCCTGAAAAAACTTCACCGTATGATTTTTACCAATACTGGAGAAATGTGCAGGACGATGACGTAATTAACTGTCTGAAGCTTATCACATTTGTTCCTATGGATGAAATAAGAGAAATGGAAAAATGGGAAGGCGCTCAGCTTAACGAAGCTAAAAAAAGGCTTGCGTATGAGGTGACAAAACTCGTACATGGCGAGGACGAAGCAATCCGCGCGAAAACAACAGCTGAATCTTTGTTTATATCGGGCGCTGATGATGAAAACATGCCTTCAACCAATCTTAACGCAGTTGGTATGGGAATTTTAGACGTACTTGTTGAATGCAAGCTATGCCCTTCTAAATCCGAGGCTCGCAGACTTGTAACGCAAGGCGGAATTGCGATTGACGGCGAAAAGGTGGACGATCCCCAGTATGTGATTCCTCAAAGCAAAGCGGGCGGCTTTGTAATAAAAAAAGGTAAAAAGATATATCATAAGGTGAGAATATAAGGGCGGGCAAATCTATAAGAAAGGATTTGTTAATATGAAAAAATTAATTTGCTTTATGCTTGCGTTATGTCTTACATTTCCTGTATTTGCGGAAGTATTCGGCGATTTGGCGGACTATGATTGGGCAAGGGCTTCTATATATGAAATGCAGGAAAAGGGAATCATAAACGGCATAGGCGGAGGAAATTATGACCCTGAGGGTAATGTTACATATGAACAGCTCGCAAAAATGGTTGTTCTGGCTTTTAAAATGGAATTAAAATTGCCGGAAAAACCGACTTATTCTGATGTGGGCGCGGAAAGATGGTCATATCAGTATATTGAATCCGCAAAGTTGCTTTTTGGAAAAAACGGAGAAAAGTTTGCTCCGGATTCCCTTATGACGAGATATGAGGTAATTAAGGTAATTGCGTCAGCTGTTGTAAACGGCAGCACGGAAGGCTTTGCGCAGATAGAATTCGCGGATAACGGCGCTATGACGGAAGATATGAGATTATGGGCGTCTATCGCGGCAAATTTAGGAATAGTTCAGGGATATACGGATAATACCTTCAGACCGAATGTGAATGTATCACGCGCTGAAACTGCCGTTATACTAAGCAGAGCATTAAAACGTAAAATAATAAAAAATGAAGAAACACCTGCTCCAACTGCTTCACCCGTGGCAACCCCGGCTCCCGCCGAGACTCCTGAGGTAACCCCAATTCCTGAGGAAATTCCTCAGCATGATGAAACGGCGGAAATAAGCGCCCGTATGGACTTTTTTGTGGTAACAGGCGTAGCCCAAGTATCTGTAAATGGTGATGAAACAGCACAGCTTAAAGGTTTTTATAATGGAGCAGAAACCTCTTTTACCTGTGAAAAAGCTACAGTTAAGAATGCAAAGGGAGATACAGATGCTTCAGAAATTGCTGTTGGTGACGTTTTAACCGCAGTTAGAGATATTAGCGGTAAAGTGAGAAATATATTTATACTGTTCTCCTCAGGCGATGTATATGAAGGCAACAATGTAATTAATCCATATCCAGATGAAAAGGTTCAAATAGCAAGCAGTGGTTCTATAGATTTTTATTTCGGACTTGTAAGAATGCGTAGTGGAAATACAATTTTGCAGGTATTTGATGATACTATAGAAGCAAGAAATGATATAAATTCAGCAATGGGCGTTATAAACGAAGAAACCAATATTTATGAATACAACCCTGATAATAAGAAAATAAAATTGGCGGACGCAGGCGATATTATGCAGGATAAAACTGCGTCTGAAAATGCTTACAGTGATACGGGTACATTTGTGCTTGTTCGGTCGTTGGACAGCTTATTAAAGGATATTTTAATTATCAATAATAAAGGATAAAAGACAGGGCGGACATTGTTCGCCCGCTATTTTATATACAGCAAAGGAATGAACCTAAATGTATTATATTTTTCCTATAATATTAATTGTGGCGTCAAATGTATTTTATAATATCTGCTCGAAATCAACGCCGCAAAACGCGAATCCTTTTGCTTCTCTTCTAGTTACATATTTAACAGCGGCAGCGGCAACGTGTATATTTTTAATTATTGATTGCGTGGGCAAAGGTATATCCTGCGTCACGCAGTTTAAAAACATTAACTGGACAGGATTTGTTTTGGGTATTGCTATTATAGGGCTTGAAGTCGGATATATTCAGGCTTACAGGGCAGGCTGGAATATTAGCATGGGTTCGCTGATTGCAAATATATTCCTTGCGGTTATCCTTGTTATTGTAGGAGTTCTGTTTTATAAAGAACAAATTAAACTACAGCAGATTATTGGTATTGTATTATGTATAGTTGGTTTGATTTTTATTAGTAAAAAATAGTTTGAATAAATTCAAACTATTAAATGAACGTCGCCTGCCATATGTTTGCGAAAGCGTATATTCGCAAACAGGCAGATGCGAGATTAAGCTCTTATCATTCCTCTGCCAATTTCGGCGGGTTAGGATAAGCACTTTCATAAAAATATTTCTGCCGCCGATATTGGCGGCAGAATGGAGCTTAATATAAATTCAGCGCATATCAAAAATTTGATATGCGCTGAATTTGTTTAACCTAATTATCTTGCAAGCCAGCCGCCGTCAACTGCTACAACATAGCCGTTTACATAATCCGAAGCGGATGAAGCCAAAAATACGATAGGGCCCATCATATCTGAAGGAAGCCCCCATCTGCCTGCTGGAATACGATCTAATATCGCTTCACTTCTTTCAGCGTCAGAACGAAGCTGCTGAGTATTATTAGTAGCCATGTATCCCGGCGCGATAGCGTTTATGTTTATATTATATTTTGCCCATTCATTAGCCATTGCGCGTGTAATTCCGGCTACACCGCTTTTAGAAGCTGTGTAAGAAGGAACTCTGATACCGCCCTGGAAAGAAAGCATAGACGCAACGTTTATAATTTTACCGCCGCTGCTTTGTTTAACAAATTGTTTTGCGGCTGCCTGTGAGAAGAAGAAAACGGTTTTAATGTTGATGTTCATAACATCGTCCCAGTTCTTTTCGGAAAATTCAATTGCGTCCTCACGTCTTATTATACCTGCGTTGTTTACAAGAATATCAACCTTTCCGAATTCGCGCACTGCAGTGTCGATTATCCCTTGAATAGGTTCAATTGAAAGAAGGTTAGCAACAACGCCGACAAACTTTTTGCCCATTGACTCAAATTTAGCTTTTGTTTCAGGCATATCAACATAGTCTACGCCAACAACGTTTGCTCCCGCTTCAGCAAGAGCGTAGCACATTCCTTGACCAAGACCTGTGCTTGCGCCGGTTACAATTGCAACTTTTCCGTCTAATTTAAAACTATCTAAAATCATTTAAAACATGTCCTTTCTTAATATAAATCCTTTGGTGATACAGCGTCCATATCGGTAAATGTTTGGTTTTCACCTACCATACCCCAAATAAATGTATAATTCTTTGTGCCGCAGCCGGAGTGTATAGACCAGCTTGGGCTTATTATAGCGTCTTCATTTCTCATAACAACATGGCGTGTTTCGTTTGGCTCGCCCATAAGGTGGAATACAACGTCATTTTCGTCCATATCAAAATAGAAATAAACTTCCATTCTTCTGTCATGAGTGTGGCAAGGCATAGTATTCCAGATAGATCCGGACTCAAGCACGGTCATACCCATAAGCAGCTGACAGCTTTTTAATACTGCGGGATGAACGTATTGATATATTGTTCTCTTATTACATTCCTCCGGTGTGCCCATAGGGTTCGGATTTGCCTTGGTTATATCTATTTTAACTGTAGGATATGTTGTGTGAGCAGGCGCTGAATTCATATAGAATTTAGCCGGTTTTGCGGGGTCGATGCTTTCAAAGGAAACATCTTTAGTGCCCATTCCAACATAGATGCCGTCTCTCGCTTTAAGCTCATAGGTAATTCCGTCAAGATTGACTTTGCCGTCGCCGCCTACATTAATTATACCCATTTCACGTCTTTGCAGGAAATAATCAACGCCCAGCTCTTTGCCGGCTTCTAAAACAAGCGGTTTGTCGCTTGGGCAGATACCTGCGGTAATAATTCTGTCTACGTGGCTGTAAACCATTTTTATATTACCCGGTGTGAACAGACCTGTAATTAAAAAGTTTTCTCTTAACTCATCAGTAGTGTAGTATTTGACATCATCAGGATGCCAAGCATAACGAATTTCCATTAGTTAAATCCTCCTATTAAATAAATAATTAGTTTATATAAATATATTTTATACTTTTCATTTTAAAATGTCAACTGAATATCACAAATTAAACTATAATGTTATAAATTGAACTGCGGCAATATCTGCCGGCTACATCAATTTGAATATCTTTACCAACTTCGCAGGATTGTTCTTTTAAATACTGCACGGTGGTTTGGAGCGCAAGACTGGGGGAATTATTAGTCGCGCTTAAATGTCCTAAAAGAATACGCGACGTCCCTGTACGGGCCAGCGCCGCGGCAAGTTTTGCAGCCTGATCATTTGATAAATGCCCTTTTTCGCCTGCTACACGCTTTTTTAAATGATAAGGGTAAGGACCATTAAGGAGCATTTGCGTATCATGGTTAGATTCAAGCATTACAAAATAGCTGCCTCTCAGCTTTTCCGCAATAGCAGCGTCAATCTTTCCCATATCGGTTGCAACGGATAACTTTTTATTTCCAATATAAAAAGTATAGCCGACAGGGTCGGCAGCATCATGAGGGATGCTAAAAGCCTCGACTGTAATATCGCCTATCTCAAAAGTATTTCCAGCCTGCAATAAATTATGTAGGGCTGGTAAGACGGGCTTTTTTGAGGTCATTTCATTCCATGTGCTTTCTGTAGCATAAACCGGAGTATTATATTTTTTAGAGAATACGGAAATTCCCGATACATGGTCAACATGCTCATGAGTAATAAGAATTGCCGATATATCCTGCGGAGCTGTAGAAATAGCGGCAAGATTTTCACAAATCCGCTTGCTGCTTACGCCGCAATCAATAAGTAAACGGGTATTCTTATATTCAAGATATACAGAGTTTCCGCTGCTTCCGCTGACCAGGGAACAAAATTTAATCAAACAAAACAGTCCTTTATAAAGCGCAATTAATATCGATACGTTGTATATCCGCGCCTAATTGATTTAATTTGGCTTCAAAATACTCATAACCTCTGTCAATATAATTTGTATTATGAACAATAGTAACGCCATCAGCGACAAGCCCCGCGACAACCATAGCGGCGCCGGCGCGAAGGTCGGTTGATTTAACCGGGGAACCGGCAAGTGAATCAACTCCCTGTATAACGGCTATACGACCGTTTACAGTGATATTTGCGCCCAGTCTTCGAAGCTCGTCCACATATTGGAATCTATTTTCCCATACGTTTTCATTAACAATACTCGTACCCTTAGCAATGCTGAGAAGAACTACCATAAGAGGCTGTAAATCTGTGGGAAAGCCCGGATAAGGAAGAGTTTTTATATTAATATTGCGAAGCTTTTCATTTCTTCGAACACGAATACTTTCATCGTTTTCAATTACCTCAACACCCATTTCAATAAGCTTTGCCGTAATCGCGTCCATATGCTTAGGAATTACATTTTCAATTAAAATATCGCCGCCTGTAGCCGCCGCGGCAATCATAAAGGTACCAACCTCTATTTGATCGGGAATAAGTGAATAGGTACAGCTGTTAAGCCTGCTTACACCCTTAATCCTTATAGTATCTGTACCGGCGCCTTTTACATCAGCGCCCATAGAATTCAGAAAATTGGCAACATCTACAACGTGCGGTTCCTTTGCGGCATTCTCAATTACAGTTACACCTTCCGCTAAAACAGCTGCAATCATCAAATTTATTGTGGAACCAACACTTACCATATCAAGATATATAGAAGCGCCGTGAAGCCTTTCGGCGTTCACCTCGAAAAGCCCGTGATTTAACGTAACGGCAGCTCCCATAAGCTCAAACCCTTTTTTATGCTGGTCAACAGGACGTTCGCCGAAATTACAGCCGCCAGGCATACTGACAACTGCTTTTTTAAATCTGCCGAGCAAAGAACCAACAAGATAATATGAAGCACGCAGACTATGGACTATATCATAATCAGCTATGTAGGAAAATACATTTGAATTGTCAATTTCTATAGTGTGTTCATTTATTCTGTTAACTTTGGAACCTAATTTTTCTAATATATCTAAAATGCGATTAACATCTTTTATATTTGGAACATTTTCTATTCTGCAAACACCGCTTGAAAGCAGTGACGCCGGAATAATAGCAACGGCGGCATTTTTCGCACCACTGATATTAACAGTGCCGCTTAAACGTTTTCCGCCATGTATTTTAAAAGCATCCAACAAGAACCCCTCCACAAAATTCATAAGTATACGCCAAAATTTATTATAACATAAATTTTATACAATGTAAAGTATATTTTTAATATCTGTTTAATTATAATTTTATAAATTATATTGACAAGGCGCAAAAATTATTGTATAATATCAGTAATGATTATCATTATTATTCTGTGAAGGATAAGTGAAGAAAATGAAGTATTCAAAGCAAAAGGAAATAATACTTAAGGCAGTAATGGAACAAAAATGTCATCCAACCGCAAATGATATTTATACATACTTAAGGAATGAAAACCCTAATATAAGTTTGGGTACTGTATATAGAAATTTGAACAGATTTGCTGAAAAAGGTATGATTTATAAAATCTGTATTGCAAACGCCAGCGACCGCTTCGACAGCACTATAAGCGAGCATTATCATATGATATGCGATAAATGCGGCAATGTTGAGGATATAGAATTTAGCGGATTTGATAAACTTGAAAAAGAAATTTTGGAAAAAAACGGGTTTGAGGTACAAAGCCGCAGCCTTGTTTTATATGGGCTTTGCAAAAATTGCAGAGATATATAATTTTGCATAATTGGATTTAATCCATTTAATAAATTTATAAAGAAAGAGGTAAGTGGAATGAGCAATTTAAAAGGAACAAGAACAGAGGCAAATTTAATGGCAGCTTTTGCCGGGGAATCTCAGGCTAGAAATAAGTATACATATTATGCTTCAAAAGCAAAAAAGGAAGGTTATGAACAGATAGCTGCGTTATTTACCGAAACAGCAAATAATGAAAAAGAGCATGCGAAAATATGGTTTAAATTATTGCATGACGGTATAGCGGATACTGCGGCAAATTTAGAGGACGCGGCAGCCGGTGAAAATTATGAATGGACAGATATGTACGCTAAATTCGCTAAGGAAGCGAAAGAAGAAGGATTCGACAAAATAGCTTTTTTATTTGAAGGTGTAGCGAAAATAGAAAAAGAACATGAAGAAAGATATCTGGCGTTACTTAAAAATATTAAAGAAGATAAAGTCTTTAAAAAAGACGAAAAAAATGTTTGGATTTGTTCAAACTGCGGGCATATTCATTATGGCGACGCCGCTCCCGAAAAATGTCCGGTATGCGACCATCCGAAAGCATATTTTGAGCTTCGCGCCACAAATTTTTAATAATATTAATGACATTTTAAAGGCGGACATATAAGTTCGCCTTTTATAATATTATCGCGGGTAAAAGAGGGAAAAATATCATGTTAAGAAAGCATATGCTGTTTATTATAGTTGCTTTTATATTAACCGCAAATTTTAATGTGGCAAATGCAGCTAACGACAGTAAATTTGATGATATGCTGTCAAAAAACAATTATGCCCCAAATGAAATTTTAATAAAAATTAACCCTTCCGCATCGATTTATACTTCAGTCAGCAAAAATGAGATAGCGGGAGTAGAAAATATTATTCGCGGTAAAAAGAAAGAAAGGGTCAAGACTGCAAGTGATAAAGCTGTTTTGAAAAGGCTGTATATAAGTAAAAATGCGGATATGAAGCAGGTTATGAAAAAACTCAGCAATAACGGTGATATTATATCTATTGAAGTAAATTATAAAATTGAACTGCTTGATACTTATACGGCAGGCTCAAATACATATTCTAACCAGTATTATTTGGACAGATGCTCAATTCCTCAGGCATGGGAGGTTTTGGAGCAAAACGGAGCCGGAAGGTACGGAAGCGAAAATGTAACTGTTGCTATGGTTGATACAGGGATAGATAAAACTCATCCCGCGCTTTGTAATTCTCTTTGGACAAATTTGGGTGAAATAGCCGGAGACGGAAAGGATAATGACGGTAACGGATACATTGACGATATAAACGGATATAATTTTGGCGATGATAATAATAACATAAATGATATTAAAGGACACGGAACAAAAACCTCCGGAATTATTGCGGCTGATAATGTTGGCGGTATGCAGGGAATAGCGTCTGATGTTAAAATTATGATGTTAAGAATTTTTAACTCGGCAGGAGAAGCATATGTGGCGGATCTTATAGAAGCTTTGGAATACGCTGCAGACAATGGCGCAGATGTAATAAATATGAGCTTAAGCGGATTGGACAGCTTAATGCTAAGAGAAGCGATAGATAGAGCTAATGATACTTCGATTCTGGTTGCGGCGGCAGGAAATGGCGGTAAGCCCAATGAAGAGGTAAACGGATATACAGCCGGTCTTACATATCCCGCGGTTTATGAAAGTGTTCTGGGGGTAATGTCGGAAGATTATAATTTCGGGTATGTTTCGGGTTTTTCAAACTGGGACGCAAATCCGGGAAACAGCATAGAGTATGAAGTTATTGCGCCGGGTGGCAGTATATATACAACCTTAAACGGCGGAGGCTACGATTCGGCAAGCGGCACATCATTTGCCGCGCCGGTTGTAAGCGGAATTATGGCGCTGCTTCGGTCGCTTTATCCCGATAAGAGCTTATACAGTAATCAGGACTTAATCAATATGTTTTTAAATAACTGCTCAAATAGAAATTTTAGATTATATTCATCTAGTCAAATTATTCAGAGTTACAAAGCTGCTAATGCGTTTAAATCAGTGACAAGCAGCAGTTTTAAAGCTGGAAACATAATGGTTTATAATAGCGGGAATATAGAAACATGCGAAATCTTGGGCGGTAATACGATTAATATAGGCCAGTTTATAAGTAACCCAGCTAATGAGAATATTAATGCTGCATTGATTGCTGCGGTGTATGATAATAATAAAATGGAACAAATCAAGGTATTTAATGAAATCATTGCGGCAAATCAAAACTCAAACCTAAATGAGGAAATACTGATAAATGAAGGCTTAAAAAGTCCGCGCCTGAAAGTGATATTATGGGATAATCTTAATTCACTTATACCCCTTTCGGTTTATAATGAACAATAATACAAAAGTCCGGTAAATTAATTTTCCCGGATTTTTGTATAGTATAAATATTGGACAGTATGCAGCATAAAAGAACATTTATTCGATTGGGACTTTTATACGCTGATTTAAAGTCAATTTTGAATTATTCAGATTATTAAATTTAATAATATCATCAATTTTTTTACGGACGTCACCGTTTGTATTGTATTTAGAAGCAATTTCCCAAAGGGTATCACCTGATGAAACTATAACTGTAACATAATCCTTTTCTTTTGAAATTGTATCTCCGAATGCAAAATTACAAAGTATTGTTATTAAAGACATTATAACTAAAAAGCTTATAACCGCCTTTGAAAACTTTTGTTTATCAATAGTAAATTTACGTTTTTTCATTTTGTCAGCCTCCGTTTATAAATGATTTTAACATATAGAACGTCTGTTTGATTATATTATAACAGAACAAACGTTCCATGTCAATAGAAAAAACAAATTTTTTTTCAAACATTTGTTTGACATTTGGTAAAATTGTGGTATAATATAAATATATAAGCAAAAAAGGAGGTTGTAAAATTGCCTAGAAAGAAAAAAGAGGGCGTTGAAGAACAGATTCTTGACTTTATTAAAAAATTCTCTAATTCAAATGGTTATGCTCCTTCGGTACGTGAAATAGGCCAGGCTGTAGGGTTTAAATCTTCGTCAACCGTACATGGATATCTTGAACGTTTGGCTCAGGAAGGCAGGTTAAATAAAAAAGCGGAAAAAACAAGAACCGTAAGTTTAACTTTTCATGAAGATCAAATGCCTGAATTATCTTGTGACTATATAGAGGTGCCTGTTATTGGAACAGTTGCGGCCGGCGTTCCCATAACTGCTATTGAAAATATAATGGATACTTTTCCTCTCCCTTCATATTATTCCCGAAATGGTGAAGTCTTTATGCTAAAAGTCAGAGGCGACAGCATGATAAATGCGGGAATACTTGACGGTGATTATGTTATTGTCGTTAAACAAAATGTTGCAAGCAACCATGAAATAGTTGTAGCGATGATTGATGATGAGGCTACGGTAAAGCGATTTTATAATGAAGGAAACAGAATCAGGCTGCAGCCTGAAAACGATATGCTGGAGCCGATTTATTCAACTCAGGTAGCTGTTTTAGGAAAGGTTGTTGGTGTTTTTCGGAAAAATGTTCAATAAGACAAATTGATAAATTTTTAAGACATTTTGTTATTTACTTCTATAGATTTTTTGATACAATATAAGTAGTTAAAAAATTTATGTGAGGTGTTAAGTATTATGGCTAAAATTACGTTTATGGGTGCCGGCAGCACTGTATTTGCGAAAAATGTTCTTGGCGACTGTATGCTTACGGAAGCGCTATCTGAAAGTGAAATATCATTATACGATATAGATAAGGACAGGCTGGAAGAATCCTATCTTATGCTTTCTGCAATTAATAAAAACGCTAACGGCGGTAAAGCTGTTCTAAAAAAATATCTTGGAGTAGAAAACAGAAAGGACGCGCTTCGGGGAGCGGATTTTGTTGTTAACGCTATTCAGGTTGGCGGATATGATCCATGCACAATTACAGATTTTGAAGTTCCGAAAAAATATGGTTTGCGCCAAACGATTGCTGATACATTGGGAATAGGCGGCATATTCCGCACTCTTCGTACTATTCCTGTTATGGCCGATTTTGCTCGTGATATTGAGGAAGTCGCGCCTAACGCTTGGTTTTTGAATTATACAAACCCTATGGCTATGCTTTCCGGATTTATGCAAAGACATACTGGCGTAAAAACTGTAGGGTTATGTCATAGTGTTCAGGTTTGTTCAAATGGGCTGCTTGAGGCGCTTGGCATGAATGATGTGATTGAAGGAAGAAAAGAACTAATTGCCGGAATTAATCACATGGCATGGCTGCTTGAAATTAAAGATAAGAATGGTATTGACCTTTATCCTGAAATTAAAAAAAGAGCCGCTGAAAAGAACGCGAACGAAAAGCATAATGATATGGTTAGATATGAATATATACGTCATTTGGGATATTATTGCACAGAGTCAAGCGAGCATAATTCTGAATATAATATGTTCTTTATAAAGTCAAAATATCCTGAACTCATTGAAAGATTTAATATTCCTTTGGATGAATATCCGCGCAGATGTATTGAGCAAATTGAGAAATGGAATAAGCAGAAAGAAGAGCTTGTAAATAATCATGAGCTTACACATGAACGCAGCCGTGAATACGCGTCATATATCATGGAAGCAATCGTTACAGGAAATCCATATAAGATAGGCGGAAATGTAATAAATAAGGGTCTTATTGATAATCTGCCTGCTGACGCCTGTGTTGAGGTTCCCTGCCTTGTTGACGGCAGAGGCGTAAACCCTTGCCATGTAGGAAAGCTTCCGACTCAGCTTGCCGCTATGAATATGACTAATATAAATGTTCAGCTGCTAACAATCGAAGCTGCTGTTACTTTACAGAAGGATAAAATATATCAGGCTGCTATAATGGATCCCCATACAGCATCAGAATTATCAATTGATGATATAGTTTCTTTATGCGATGATTTAATTGAAGCACATGGCAGCTGGTTACCTAAATATAAATAATACAGAATATATACGACGGACATTCAAATTGAGTGTCCGTTTTTTCATGTATAACATTGATGTTTTAAATATAAACAAATGATTGCAATTTGTGTTAAAATATGATATGATATGATAAAAATTACAAAGGAGAGGATTTTTATGAAAGGATTATTAATTATTGCGGTCGGCCTATTTCCGATTATTGCGTCTGTTTTCAACTGGGATTGGTTTTTTAATCATCGAAAGGCTAAAATTTTCGTAAAATTATTTACGCGGAACGGAGCCAGAATTTTTTATTCTTTTTTAGGTATCGTACTTATCGCTTTAGGGGTTTATTGTCAATTTTTTTATTATTAATACATTTTATCATTTGAATAATATATACTATTAGATATATACTAATAATTATATATGATGAAAGGATAATCAATATGGATAATAATAAAAACAGAACGAGAGACAGAAAAAAGAGTAATCCCGAACTTAGAAAAATGAAACCAAAAGAGAATGCTGATGTTGGAATTATCGACGGAAACAAAATTGGCGTATATAACGGCAAACACGAGAAAAATTTATAATATTAATGCGGACATCTCTGATTGAGTGTCCGTATTTTAGCTGCTTATAATTTTATATAAATCGCTCGCGCCGTCTTTAGTAACATGCTCGGAGATGTTTTCTACCTGAACTTTAATGATTTTATCGCCGAATTCCAGCTCAAGAATATCTCCTATTTTAACCCTGTCGCCTGGTTTCGCGATTTTACCGTTCAGCTTTATTCTGTCACTGCCGCAAGCGTCGTTTGCAACCGTACGCCTTTTAATAAGCCTTGAAACCTTTAAAAATTTATCAATACGCATTATTACCTCCGGTGAAAAAATGCGGTGTGCTAAGCACACCGCACATTTTTTTATTATTTGCCAGCAACTTTATCTTTCAAAGCTTTGCTAATTTTGAATGTAGGAACTTTTGAAGCCGGAATTTCAATAGTTGTTTTTGTACGAGGGTTGATACCCTGTCTTGCTGCGCGGTTTTTTGTTTCGAATGTACCGAAGCCAACTAATGCAATTTTTTCACCTGCAACTAATGATTCCTCAATTGAAGCTATAACAGCGTTTAATGCTGTTTCCGCATCCTTTTTTGTTATAGCTGCTTTGTCAGCTATTTTAGCTACTAAATCTGCCTTGTTCATCCTAAGTATACCTCCTTCAAATTTTGGTTAATTATATATTTCTATAAATATATTGAAAAATCCTTCTTTTTCTCTTAAAATTTAAGTAAAATCGTCACTTTTAATGGATTATTCCAAACAATTTATAGATATTGCACAAAAAATATTGTAAAATTGGGCTTAAACGGCGTTACTCTTGGTTTTGTTTCTGCTTTTCCAAAAGCTTAGCTTCATCCCAAAGAGCGTCCATTTCATCAAGCGTCATGTCTTCTAAACGTTTTCCGTTTTGATTAGACGTAGTTTCAATATATTCAAACCTGCTTATAAATTTTTTAGTACAGTCATTTAACGCAAGCTCCGGATTTACATCAAAAAAACGTGATATATTTACTGCGGCAAAAAGCATATCTCCTGTTTCTTTATAAAGCTCCTCGGCGTTTTTTGCTTCATAAGCCTGTGTAACCTCTTCTATCTCTTCCTCAAGCTTTTCTATTGCCTTATAAACGCTGTCCCAATCAAAGCCCAATTTTGAGGCTTTATGCTGAACCTTATATGCTTTCATTAACGCGGGAAGCGTACTTGTAACATCCTTTAATGATTGTGTGTGTGTAGTGATTCCTCGCTCACTGAGTTTAAGCTTATCCCAGTTAGAAAGCACTTCTTCACTGTTTTCAGCGGTTACATCGCCAAAAACATGAGGATGACGATAAATCATTTTACGGCTTACCGCGGAAATAACATCGCTTATGTCAAAGCTTCCTTCCTCAGATGAAATTTGTGATAATAACATTATTTGCAAAAGTAAATCCCCAAGCTCATCAGCAAGCTTGGCTCCGCCTATTTCACAGGCTTCCATGACCTCATAGCATTCTTCTAAAACAAATTGCTTTAAACTTTCTTTTGTTTGTTCTCTGTCCCAGGGACAGCCTCTGTCGCTTCGCAGTGTGCTGATAATTTCGCAAAGCTCATTAAAGGTATATTTTTTGTCCATATACTCACGTCCTAATTTATTTCATTAGTTTTATTTTAATGAGCATCTCTGCCAGTTTATCACCTTTTGGTAGTATGCTCAAATCTTCCTTTGTTATACCTCCGGTTGCCAGAAGAGTAAGTAAATAAGCCGCTGCGGACAAGCCTCCGCTAAGCGCAAGCGAAAAAATAATTCCAATTCTGCCCATACCGCCGAAATATACATCGCAAATGCCAAATATAAAGTATGCCACAGCGCCCGAAACCAAGGCTGAAATAATAGGTTTTATCCAGAAGGAAAAGCCTATTTCCGCTTTTGTTATTTTATACACATAAGTTAAGTTTAATACCATATATATGAAATAACAACTGGCTGTGCCTATCGGAGCGCCGTTAATATTAATAGCGGGGTTGCTTACAAGCACATAGTTTATAATTACTTTCGCGATACCTCCGATAGCAATATTTATAACGGGTATCGAAACATGGCCTGTTGCCTGAAGGATAGCGTTTGAAACAAGAACAAGCGACACAAACGTAACTGCCGGAGAAACAAGCTGCAACAGTAAGGTGGCGTCATCAGTGCCGTATAAAAGCTTTAAAATCGGAGCGGCGAGTACGGCAAGCCATGCGGAGCAGGGAGCGGCAAACATTAATGTAGCTTTAAGTGATTGAGTAGTAGTCGATTTTATAAGCTGCTTATTTTTAACGGTATGAGCTCTTGATATAGCAGGAACAAGCGCAAGGCAAAGCGACATTACAAGTGTCGGCGGCATATTGTAAAGTACAACAGCCTTACTGGTATATTTTCCATAAAGCTGAAGCGGTGATTCGGACAGTAAATGCTTAATACTGTCCAAATTTCGCCCTATCATAAAAGTGTCGACCATATTGGTTAAAGTAAATACCGATGCGCTGATTGTCACAGGTATTGCGATTTTTAAAAGAGCCCAAACAATTTTATTTAAAGATCTTGCCGGTTTTGTATCGGATAATTGATTATAAATAGAGTTCTTCTTAATAATATGTATAATAAGTAAAACGGCAAAACTTAGAAATGTGCCGGTTGTTACGCCTATAATAGCACCTGTTGCGGATACAGACAGTCCTTTCGGAAATAGTATATAGGCAAGGGTAAACCCTACTACAAGCTTTGCGAGCGCTTCCACAACCTCGCTGATGGCTGTTGGGAACATATTTGTTGTACCCTGAAAAAAGCCTCTGTAAACTGACATTAGCGATACAAAAAATATAGCGGGGGAAATTGCTTTAATAGCTGAATTTGACCCTTCAAATTTCGTTGTTCGCACAAGCGAATCAGAAAAAAAGTAAAGTGCATAAAAACCTATAATTCCTATAATTAAAAACATCATATAAGACGCTTTAAATATACGTTTTGTTTCTATTAAGTTGCCTGTGACTGTGCTTTCGGAAATCATTTTAGATACTGCTACCGGAAGCCCGGCGGTTGCAACAATAAACAACCCAGCATAGATATTATAGGCGGAATTAAAAATTCCCATTCCTTCATTTCCTATAAGATTAGTTAGCGGAATTTTAAATGCAGCGCCTATTATTTTGACCATAAGATTCGCTATAAGCAAGATTAAAGAGCCCTTGACAATGGATTGACCCTGATTTTTTACTGACATAGTTAACCTCCGTATTTTTAAATCAACATTTTTCATTATAGCACATTTTTTTTATAAATAAAAGTGGTTTTGTAAAAAAAGTATTGAAATATTAATATTTAATGGTATAATGTATATATATTAAAAAAAATATGAGGTGATAACCAATGCAGGAAATTTTATCTGATAATAAAACATGGGTTGAGGATGTTTGGAAAAGATGCAGGGATAAGCTTTATAAAACATCCTCAAGAATAGGGGACGGCATACCTTATACAACCGTAAACGGAAAATATGACGATAAAAGTAAAGACGGAATAGAATGGTGGACCAATTCTTTTTATTCGGGTATTTTGTGGCTTCTATATAATGATACAAAGGATGAATATTTTAAAAAATTAGCCGAGAGTGTTGAAGATAAATTAGACGGTGCGCTCTCTGATTTTGATAAACTGCACCATGATGTAGGATTCATGTGGCTTTTGTCAAGCGTAGCAAATTTTAAAGCTACCGGAAATAAAAAATCATACAACAGAGCAATGCATGCCGCAAGCGTTCTAGCAGCTCGTTATAATGTTGAAGGCGGATTTATAAGAGCGTGGAACGGCGATAATACCAAGGGTTGGGCTATTATAGACTGTATGATGAATATTCCGCTGCTTTACTGGGCAACTGAAATGGCCGGTGATAAGCGTTTTGAATACATAGCAAGACGTCATGCGGATAAAACCATGAATAACTTTATAAGACCTGACGGTTCTGTAAATCATATAGTATCCTTTGATACCGAAAACGGCGAAATGATTGAAGCTTTTGGCGGACAGGGCTATGAGGTAGGCTCATCATGGTCGAGGGGGCAGAGCTGGGCCGTTTACGGGTTTGCCCAAAGCTTTAACGCTACCGGTAATAAAGCATACCTTGACGCAGCAAAAAGGGTAGCTAATTATTTTATAAGCTGCGTTTGCGATGATTATGTACCCCACTGTGATTTCCGCCAGCCTGCGGAGCCGGATTTGCTGGACAGCAGCGCGGGAGCTATTGCGGCCTGCGGATTAATCGAAATATCAAAGGCTGTAGGCGAGCATGAAAAAGCGCTTTATCTTAATGCCGCGATTAATATTTTAAAGGCTCTTGATGAAAAATGCGGAGCGTGGAATGAGGATGAAGAAGCCTTGCTTAAATATGGTACTTCCGCTTATCACGATAAAGCCGGACATCATATAGCTTTGATTTATGGCGATTATTACTTCATGGAAGCTATTGATAAATTAAGAAATTACTAAAAAATAAGGCGATGTAAGTGTTTTTACATCGCCTTTTCTGTTAAACCGCGCATATACCTTCTTCGCCTGTTCGTATTCTTACAGCTTTTTCTACATCATATACAAAAATTTTACCGTCACCTATCTGCCCTGTAAACGCGGCTACAGTGATTGCCTTTATTATTTTTTCAGTCATTTCTTCTTCGGCAATTACAATTTCTATTTTTACTTTTGGCAGAATATTAAGCATAGTGGTTTTACCTCTTAAAATTTCTTTCCAGCCTTTTTGTTTTCCGCAGCCCATAACCTGATATATCGTAATGCCGCTTATATTTATTTTTTGTAGTTCGTCCTTAACATCTTCTAATTTATCCTGCCTTATAATTGCTTCTATTTTTTTCATAATAACGTCCTTTCTAGTCTAAGCCTGTGAAAGAGGGATAAGCCGATTCTCCGTGCTCGGATATATCCAGGCCTTCGCGTTCCTCTTTATCGGAAACTCTTAAGCTTACAAATAACTTAACAATACTTATACATATAACGGTTCCTATTATAGCAACAGCGATAGTAATGCCGATACTGATCAGCTGGGCAGTAAAGAGATGATAATCGCCGAAGATAAGCCCATCCCATGCGGCGGCGGAATTTATTGATTTCTGAGTAAATAAGCCTGTCGCAATTCCGCCCCATATACCGCCGATTCCGTGACAGCCGAATGCGTCCAGAGAATCATCATAACCGAATTTTTCTTTGATAACTGTAATACCAAAATAGCAGATAGGGCTGACAAGCAGGCCTATTATAACAGACGCCCATATCGGAACGAAGCCCGCTCCCGGAGTAATAGCAACAAGACCTATAACAAGACCTGTTGCGGCGCCTAAGGCCGTAGGTTTGCCGTTTTTGATGATATCAATAAGCATCCAGCTTAGCATTGCGCAGGAAGCGGAGGTATTGGTAGTTATAAAAGCATGTGCCGCGAGCCCGTTTGAACCGAGAGCACTGCCTGCGTTAAAGCCGAACCAGCCAAACCAAAGAAGCGCCGCGCCAAGCAGCACAAAAGGAATGTTATGCGGGTTATAGCTTGACATATTATATCCTTTTCTTTTGCCTATCATAATAGCAGCCACAAGAGCGCTTACGCCTGAACTTATATGAACAACGTTACCTCCCGCGAAATCAACCGCACCTAAACTTCTAATAAATCCACCTATTCCCCAAACCATATGTGCAAGCGGATAATATACCACAAATGACCATAATATAATAAACATAAATAATGCCGGAAACCTTACGCGTTCAACCAAAGCGCCGGTAATAAGCGCCGGAGTGATGATGGCAAACATCATTTGAAATATTGCAAAGGAAAGATGAGGAATAGTTGCCGAATAATCGGCGTTTGGCTCAAGGCTCACTCCGTTTAATCCAATCCATTTTAGGTTGCCTATAATTCCGCCTATATCACCGCTGAATGAAAGCGAATATCCGAAAAGTACCCATAAAACAGATGCCAGCCCCATTATAAAATAGGACGCCATAAGTGTGCTTAATACGTTTTTTCTTCTAACCATACCTCCGTAAAAAAACGCGAGTCCGGGCGTCATTAAAAATACTAATGCTGATGAAATAAGCACAAATGCTGTATCTCCCGAGCTAAACATAAACAATCCTTCCTTTCTAAAAAAATGAACAAAGGCGTCCGAAATTTTATCGAACGCCTTTGTTCCCATAACAATGGCGTGTTATACACGCCATTGTGTATTAAATTATTTTAAATTCTCTTGAATTAAATATTAAATAATAATTCAGAATATGTCGGGAATGGCCAGTATTTCTGGCTTACAATCGTTTCAAGCTCATCTGAAACTGCTCTAAGCTGCTGCATTGCTGAGAATACACTATCTCTGAAATACTGAGCAATCTCCAAAGCGTCAGTAGCTTCTTTCGCTCCGATTAAAGCATTATCTAAGGTTTCGATTTTATCAATCAGGCATTCTGTTAGACCCGAAACTCTGAGCGTGAACCCTTCCTCTTTTTCAGTGCCGATTGATAATCCGGAAGCTTTTTTAAGCGCCAGAGAGCTTAATAAATCTCTTGAATAAGATAGGCAGGCAGGTAATATTTCCTTCTTAGCCATTTCAAGCATTGTTAAAGCTTCAATATTTATCGTTTTTGAATAATCCTCAAGGATTATTTCATATCTGCTGTGAACTTCTTTTTCAGTGAAGATTTTATGCTTTGTAAATACTTTTATATTTTTATCCGCAATAAACGCCGGCAAAGCGGAAACGGTGTTTTTCATATTTGGCAAACCGCGTTTTGAAGCTTCTTGGGCCCATTCATCCGAATAATTATTACCGTTAAATATAATTCGTTTATGCTTTGATATTGTATCCATTATTATAGCTGAAACTTCACTTTCAACATCGGTTGCTTTTTCAAGTCTGTCAGCAAATTCACTGAGAGCTTCAGCAACAATGGTATTAATTATAATATTAATACCTGAGATGGATTGCGATGAACCCGGCATACGGAACTCAAATTTATTACCCGTAAACGCAAATGGTGAGGTTCTGTTTCTGTCTGTTGAATCTCTGTAAAAAGATGGCAGGCTTGCAACGCCGGTTTTTAAAATTTCTTTGCGTGCTTCTATGCTGGTTTCACCTTTTTCAAAAGCCTTTAAGACTTCTGTAAGCTCGTCGCCCAAAAACATTGAAACAATTGCAGGAGGCGCTTCGTTTGCTCCGAGCCTATGGTCGTTGCCTGCTGTCGCTACGGTTACACGCAAAAGATCGCCGTATTCATCAACAGCTTTAATAACAGCGCAAAGGAAAAGCAGGAACTGATAGTTTGTAATCGGGTCTTCACCCGGTTTTAAAAGGTTTTCACCTTTGTTTGTGCCAATTGACCAGTTATTGTGTTTGCCGGATCCGTTTACGCCTGCAAATGGTTTTTCATGAAGCAGACATACGAGTCCATGTCTGGTTGCGATTTTTTTCATCATTTCCATGGTAATCTGGTTATGGTCTGTAGCTATATTAGCTGTCGAATATATTGGCGCCAGCTCGTGCTGAGCAGGAGCAACCTCATTATGCTTGGTTTTTGCGAGTACTCCAAGCTTCCAAAGCTCCGTATCCAATTCCTTCATGTAAGAGGAAACTCTTTCCTTTAAGCTTCCGAAATAGTGATCCTCAAGCTCCTGTCCTTTCGGAGGCTTTGCTCCGAAAAGGGTTCTGCCTGTGAAAATTAAATCCTTACGCTTTTTATATAGGTTAAGGTCAACAAGAAAATATTCCTGTTCAGGGCCTACGCTTGAAATTGCCATTTCAGCATCTTTGCCTAACAGTTGTAACACTCTTAAAGCCTGCTTGTTTATAGCCTGCATGGAGCGCAGCAGCGGAGTTTTCTTGTCTAAAACCTCACCGCTGTAGGAACAGAATGCTGTAGGAATACATAAAGTGCTATCCTTTACAAAAGCATATGATGTCGGATCCCAGGAGGTATATCCTCTTGCTTCAAAGGTAGCTCTCAGCCCTCCGGATGGGAAGGATGAAGCGTCAGGCTCGCCCATTGTTAGCTCTTTGCCCGAGAATTCCATAATTATTTTACCATTTTCGATAGGTGAAATAAAAGCGTCATGCTTTTCGGCAGTAACCCCGGTCATTGGCTGAAACCAGTGTGTATAGTGAGTTGCACCTTTTTCAATTGCCCAATCCTTCATAGCGTTTGCTACCACATTTGCTATATTATCGGGCAGCGGAGCCATGGAATCAATGGTTTTCTTTAAAGCCTTGAAAACATCCTTTGGAAGACGTTCTCTCATAACGGTTTCATTAAATACATTGGAGCCAAAAATCTCCGTTACATTACTCATAATAAATTAACCCCTTTTTTATCGCATTCTTCAATCATTTCTTTTGGCCAAATTGATGCTTGAACTTCGCCTATATGCGATTTATCCAGGAAGAACATACAAATCCTTGATTGACCGATTCCGCCGCCTACTGAAAGAGGAAGCTCATCATTTAATAATGCTTTGTGGAACGGCAAGGATTTTCTTTCTTCGCAGCCTGCTACCTTTAACTGAGATTCAAGTACGGCAGCATCAACCCTGATACCCATTGAAGAAACTTCAAAAGCACGATCGAGAATGTTGTTATATAATACAATATCTCCGTTAAGTGTCCAGTCATCATAATCGGGAGCGCGTCCGTCATGCTGAATACCTGATTTTAATAGTCCGCCAACCTGATTTACGAAAATTGCGCCGTATTTTCTTGCAGCTTCAGATTCTCTTTTTGCAGGCGGCATATCCGGATACATATCTTCAAGTTCCTGTGTTGTAATGAATTTTATTTTCTCCGGAAGCTTAAATGAAAGCTGAGGATATAAACCTTTAATATATTTACCTGTTTCAAGAAGTACAGAATATATATCATCTACTATTTTCCTGAGATAATCAACACTTCTGTCTCCTCTTGAGATAACTTTTTCCCAATCCCACTGATCAACGTAAATTGAATGCAAATTATCTGTTATTTCATCACGCCTAATCGCGTTCATATCAGTATAAAGACCGCTGCCAGCCGGAATACCGTATTTCTGTAGTGCATATCTTTTCCATTTAGCAAGGGAATGCACAATCTCAGCTGTAGCATTATCTTGATATTTAATATCAAAGGTTACTGCCCTTTCAACACCGTTCAAATTATCATTTAAACCTGTTTCTGGTAATAAGAACAGCGGAGCGGAAACACGTGTAAGTGACAGTTTTTCGCCAAGCGCTTTCTCAAAGTAGTCTTTTAATGCTTTTATTGCCTTTTCAGTTTCCAGAATATTAAGCTTGGGGGAGTACTCCTCAGGTATAAATAATCTGTAGCTTGTGTCTTGAGCCATATAAATCCTTCCTTTCTTGTGGAAATATTAAATTTCCCATAAATCATAATTCGTTCATAAAAACGTTTTTCGCAGCAATTATCTTAAAATAAAAATAGGCGCTGTATGAAGAGCTACCCTCACACAGCACCTTTGCTATGTTGCTGATACCAGTATATCACCAATATTGAAATAAAGCAATAGGTAAATGTCCAAAATTAAGCATGTTCGACATAATACTTATTGTAAAAATTGCACAAAATGCAAGTTGGACTTAAATTTCCTGCAAAAATGTGTTGACAAATATCAAATTGTGAAATATAATATATCTGAACAAAGATGTTCGCTTTATTATCCTATTTTTATGGGGTAGTCTGCGGGCGTCTTTTTTTTTGAAAGGTGTGATATTATGTTAAAGGAAGGACAAATAAGAATACCTTCGGGTTGCGCGATAAGCGGAATCTTTGATAAATCCGGAAATAAAATATCGGGTGAAACTATTGTAAAGTCAATAAAAATCATGCATGACCGGTCTAACGGGCTGGGCGGAGGTTTTGCCGGCTACGGTATTTATCCCGAATATAAAGATTTATATGCTTTTCATATATTCTATGATGATACAAGCGCCAGAGAGGAAACAGAGAGGTTTTTAGAGAAGCATTTTGACCTCGTAAATCTATCAAGAATTCCGATTAAAAAGACGCCGAAGATTACAAACGAGCCTTTAATCTGGAGATACTTTGTGAATCCTCTGCCGACAAAACTTGCAGACAATCATCTTGACGAAAGAGAATTTGTGTCAAGGTGCGTTATAAAGATAAATACTGAAATTGAAGGAAGCTATGTATTTTCCAGCGGAAAAAACATGGGCGTATTCAAAGCTGTCGGATATCCCGAGGATGTAGGAGAATTTTACAGATTAGACGAATACGGCGGCTATTGCTGGACTGCGCACGGAAGATACCCCACAAACACACCGGGCTGGTGGGGAGGAGCTCACCCGTTTTCACTTCTTGATTATACAATTGTGCATAATGGAGAAATTTCGTCATATGATGCAAACCGCCGTTTTATTGAAATGTTCGGATATAAATGCACGCTTTTAACAGACACAGAGGTTATTACCTATATAATTGATTATCTTCACAGAAAACAAAAGCTTAATTTAGAAGAGATAGCCTGCGTAATTGCTGCGCCTTTCTGGAGTAAAATAGACAAAATGTCACCTAAAAATAAAGAAAAATGCGAATATCTGCGTAATACCTTCGCCAGCCTTCTTATTACAGGCCCGTTCTCAATACTGCTTGGGTTCGAAGGTACAATGATGGCTTTAAACGACAGGCTGAAGCTGCGCTCTATGGTTGTTGCGGAAAAGGGCGATTGTGTTTATGTAGCAAGTGAGGAATGCGCAATTCGTGAGATTTGCGCAAGCCCCGATAAAATTTGGTCGCCAAAGGGCGGAGAACCTGTAATTATAAAACTAAATGAGGAGGCGAGACAAAAATGCCTATAAATTATATTTTTCCCGATTATGAAGTAATAAGAGACAAAGAACGATGTGTAAAATGTCTTGCCTGCGTAAGACAATGCGCGAATGAGGTTCATTCCTATGACGATAAATTAGATATAATGAAGGCCTGCAATTCAAAATGCGTAAACTGTCACCGTTGCGTATCCCTGTGTCCGACAAGCGCGCTTAAAATTATAAAAACCGATGAAACCTTTAAAATAAACGCTAACTGGAACAACGCGGCGATAAGCGACATATACCGTCAGGCAAGCTCCGGAGGCGTTCTGTTATCATCAATGGGAAATCCGGAGCCGTATCCTATATACTGGGATAAAATTTTAATTAACGCGTCACAGGTTACAAACCCGCCTATCGACCCTTTGCGTGAGCCTATGGAAACAAAGGTTTATTTAGGTAAGAAGGACAGCAAAATTCAAAGAGATGAAAAGGGTAATATAAAGTATTCAAAGAATCCTAATATAAAGCTTTCCGTACCGATTATGTTTTCCGCTATGAGCTATGGGTCTATCAGTAAAAACGCTCACGAGGCGCTTGCGAGAGCCGCAACAGAGCTTGGTATATTATATAATACAGGGGAAGGCGGACTCCATGAGGATTTTTATCAATATGGAGCGAATACGATAGTTCAGGTTGCTTCCGGCAGATTCGGTGTATATAAAGATTATCTGGAAGCAGGCGCCGCGGTTGAAATAAAAATGGGTCAGGGCGCAAAACCCGGTATAGGAGGGCATCTTCCGGGCACGAAAATTGTTGGCGATATATCCAAAACCAGAATGATTCCTGAGGGCAGCGACGCCATATCTCCCGCGCCTCATCATGATATATATTCTATTGAGGATTTAAGGCAGCTGGTGTTTTCTTTAAAGGAAGCAACGGATTATAAAAAGCCTGTTATCGTTAAGATTGCGGCTGTGCATAATGTGGCTGCCATTGCTTCGGGTATTGCCAGAAGCGGCGCTGATATTATAGCGATTGACGGTTTCAGAGGCGGTACGGGAGCAGCGCCTACAAGAATCAGAGATAATGTGGGGATTCCGATTGAGCTTGCTCTCGCGGCAGTCGACACAAGGCTAAGAGAGGAAGGCATCCGCAACGATGTTTCCATTGTTGTCGGCGGAAGCGTGCGCAACAGCGCCGATATTGTTAAGGCAATAGCGCTGGGAGCGGACGCGGTTTATATAGCGACAAGCGCGCTTCTCGCTATGGGCTGTCATTTATGCAGAAACTGTCATTCAGGTAAATGCAACTGGGGTATCGCAACTCAAAGGCCCGAGCTTGTAAAAAGGCTAAACCCCAATATTGCATATAAAAGACTTGTAAATCTTATAACGGCATGGGAGCATGAAATAAAGGAAATGCTTGGCGGTATGGGTATAAATTCAATAGAAGCGTTAAAGGGCAACAGACTCATGCTTAGAGGTGTTGGCTTAAACGAGAAGGAATTATCCATTTTAGGTATTTCCCATGCGGGAGAATAAGAATGACGAAAGGATTACTAATATGAAAAGAGTTTATGTTAATGAAGAATGGTGCCTTGGCTGTCATTTGTGCGAGTACTACTGCGCTTATGCGAACAGCGGCGAGGATGATATGATAAAAGCGCTAAAGGATAAAAAGATATATCCTAAGATAAAGGTTGAGGAAGGCGAGAATATATCCTTTGCTGTTTCCTGCCGCCATTGTGAGGATCCGTTGTGCGTTAAAGGCTGTATAACCGGCGCGCTGACGCAAAAGGACGGAATTATAGAAATTGACCAAAGCAAATGTGTTTCTTGTTATACCTGTATTTTGTCCTGCCCATACGGATGCGTTATGCCGTCCGAAACGGGAGCAATACAAAAGTGTGAATTGTGCATAAAAAATTCATGCGGAGAACCTGCATGTGTTAAAGGCTGCCCGAACAACGCGATTGTATTCGAAGAAAGGTAAAGAATGACGAAGGGGATTTACATCCCCCTCGCCCAATCCCCCTGCATAAGGCGCCGCTCACCGCAGCCCCTTATGAGAGGAGTGATTACGGCGAAGTAAATTCGCCTCCATCACATAATAAATGCTGCTTATGCAGCAGAACGGAGTTGAATTTTATGAAATATGTTATTATAGGAAATTCGGCGGCAGCTATTGCTGCGGTTGAGGCTATTAGAAAATATGACGCTGACGGCAGTATTACTATTGTGTCGGATGAAAAATACCATACCTATTCAAGACCGCTTATATCATATTTAATTTATGGAAAAACAGATATGCAGAAAATGAAATATAGACCGGATAATTTTTATGCTAAAAATAATGTTAAAACACTATTTGGCAAAAAAGCGGTTAAAATAGACGGCAAAAATCAGCAGGTTATATTGGAAGATAAGTCTAAATTAGAATATGATAAATTACTGATTGCGACAGGCTCAAGACCGTTTGTTCCGCCGATGGAAAACATGGATAAGGTCAAAAACTGCTTTACGTTCATGTCGCTTGATGATTCAATTAATGTACAAAAATGCTTGACTTATGACACAAAAACGCTTATAATAGGAGCAGGGCTTATAGGGCTTAAGGCTGCCGAAGGAATATGCGATAAAGTAAAAAGCATTACTGTTGTTGATATGGCGGATAGAATTCTTCCGAGTATTTTAGATGAGGAAGCTTCCGCGATTATGCAAAAGCATATTGAGGAAAAAGGCGTTAAATTTATATTAAATAACAGTGTCAGTACTTTTAGCGAAAACGAAGCTACACTTGCAGACGGGCAGAAAATTCCGTTTGATATAGTTATTGTAGCTGTTGGCGTACGTCCTAATGTTGAGCTCATAAAGAACGCCGGAGGAAATGTAAACAAAGGTATCCTTACCGATGTATATCAGGAAACCTCGCTGAAAAATATTTACGCGGCGGGAGATTGCACTGAAAGCTATGATATTACCTGCGACCAAAACAGAATTCTTGCGCTTTTGCCTAACGCTTATATGCAGGGCGAGGTTGCCGGCACAAATATGGCGGGCGGCGGAAAGGCATATGAGAATGCAATTCCAATGAATGCTATCGGATTTTTCGGTTTGCATATTATTACCGCCGGAAGCTATACAGGTGAAGCTACTGTAATAAAGGATGAAGGAAATTATAAAAAGCTATGTTCCAGTGATGGCTTATTAAAAGGCTATATTCTTATGGGAAATGTGGAGCGGGCAGGAATTTACACATCCTTGATTAAAGAAAGAGTTCCGCTCTCTGATATTGACTTTGAAAGTATAGTTAAAAAACCGCAGCTTATGGCATTTTCTCGCACAAGAAGAAAAGAAAAACTAAGCGGAGGTATTTCAAAATGATAATAGATGCAAAAGGGCTTGATTACAGCGTTTTAAATAAATATATCAAGGAAGCGCAGGACAACGAAATTATTCTTGAGGGTGTTAATGGTCAAAGATATATAGGAGCCGGCACAAAAGGCAGAACTATTACTATAGACGGCGTTGCGGGCAACGCTCTCGGGGCGTATCTGGACGGCAGCACCATTATATGTAAAACCAATGCGCAGGACGCTACGGGCGACACAATGAATGAAGGCGAAATTATTATTCACGGCTCATCTGGCGACGCCTGCGGATACGCAATGCGCGGAGGGAAAATATTTGTACTTGGCAATGCGGGATACAGAGCCGGCATTCATATGAAAGCATATAAAAGTCAAAAACCGTCAATAATAATCGGCGGGATGGCGGGAGATTTTTTAGGAGAATATCAGGCTGGAGGCAATATTGCCGTGTTGGGTCTTAATTCTGATGAAATTCCCGTAGGAGAGTTTTGCGGCACAGGTATGCACGGCGGGAAAATATTTATAAGAAGCGGCAAAAAGCCGAAGGGGCTGCCGAAACAGGTTATAGCCTCTCTTGCGACAGAAGATGAATTAGCTGAAATAATGCCGAATTTGCAGGATTTTGCGGCTCACTTTGATATATCTATGGATAAAATTATGGAAAAAAGCTTTTATGTGCTGATTCCAAACACAAAAAATCCATATAAACAATTATATACACATAATTAATTAAAGAGGTGACATGGATGTATTCCAATCAATATGAAGCTTTAGAATTCATAAAAGAAAATGATGTGCAGTTTATCAGATTGCAATTTTGTGATATATTCGGGGAACTTAAAAATGTTTCCATTATGTCAAGCGAGCTTGAGCGCGCTTTTAAAAATGGAATTTCTTTTGACGCTTCCAGTGTAAAAGGCTTCTTGGATGTTGATGATTCAGATCTTTTTTTGGTGCCGGATGCATCTACGCTAACAGTTTTGCCTTGGAGACCGCAGCATGGCAGGGTTGTGCGTTTTTTATGTGATATAAAGAGAACAGACGGCAGCATTTTTGACGGCGATAACAGAAATATTCTGAAAAGAAGCATCATGAATGCCGAGGAAAAAGGCTATGACTGCATGATAGGGCCTGAATGTGAGTTTTTTCTGTTTAAAACTGATGAATTCGGAAATTCCGAAAAAGTTGAGCATGACAAAGCAGGGTATTTTGCGGTTGCTCCGAATGACAGAGGTGAAAATGTGCGCCGCAGTATTTGCCTTACTCTAAAGGAAATGAATATCGCGGTTGAAAGCTCGCATCATGAGTCGGGCATGGGTCAGCATGAAATTGATATAAAATATGATAAAGGGCTTGTAACCGCCGATAATATAATAACATTAAAGACGGTTATTTCCACGATAGCACAGCAAAATGGTTTATACGCATCATTTATGCCGAAGCCGGTTGATAATACGAGCGGCAGCGGTTTGCATATAAATATGAGTCTGAAAAAGGATGGGGTAAATCTGTTTGCCGGCAATGAAATGTCCGACACCGCAAAAAAGTTTATCGCCGGTATTATGGCGCATATAAAAGGAATATGCCTGTTTTCAAACCCCACAGTTAATTCATACAAACGTTTAATGACAGGGTTTCAGGCTCCTAAGCATATTTCGTGGTCAAGGAAAAACCGTTCGCAGCTGATAAGAATTCCTGAAGCGCACGGTGATGAATACAGAATGGAACTAAGATGTCCCGACCCGCAGCTGAATCCTTATCTTACTTTTGCTCTTTTGATTGAAGCGGGGATTTGGGGTATTGAAAATAATGTAGAGCTTCCGGGAGAGGTTAATCTTAATCTTTATACCAATCCGGACAGCGAACTTGATGTGCTGCCGGCTAATTTGTTTGAGGCTATTGAATGTGCGAAAAAGGATGAACTGATTAAGAAAGTAATAGGCGAAAATGTATTTGATAAATATATTAATTTAAAACTAAAGGAATGGGAGAGCTATCAGACAACTGTCAGCGAATGGGAAATTAAGCATTATTTTTAGGCGGTGGCATTAGCATGGAAAAGATTTTAGTTATTTCTTCATCACCACAAAGCATTGCCGCATTATCGCCGATTTTATATGAATCCCGTCAAGGGTGCAATATAGATACAGCGAATAATGGAGGGCAGGCAAGACGTATGCTGCTTGCGATTGAGTATGATTTGGTTTTAATTAATATGCCTCTGTCAGATGAAACAGGCGCCACATTGGGTGTGGACATCAGTTTAAAAACAGATGTCGGAATAATTATTCTCGCGCCGGCCGACGAGGCGGATTTTGTGCAGGAACAGGTTGAGGAATACGGCGTTTTTGTGCTGCCTAAGCCTATTAATAAAAAAAGTATATTTCAAGCGATAGGTTTTGTTTGTACATCAAGAAAAAGAATACTTCGTATGCGCGCAAAGCAAAATGAGCTGCAAAACAAACTGGATGACTTAAAGGTTATTGACAGGGCAAAATGCTGCCTTATTCAATATCTTAATATGAGTGAGCCTCAGGCGCACAGATACATTGAAAAGCAGGCGATGGATATGCGAACAAGCAGACGTATTGTTGCTGAGGATATTATTAAAACGTATGAAATGTAATAATTTAAACTGGAGGTAATTATGGCGATATATCTGACTCTTGAAAATGGAATGGTCTTTGAAGGCAAAAGCTTTGGTGCCGCTCATGATACAATGGGTGAAATAGTATTTACAACAGGAATGACCGGTTATCTTGAAACGCTAACCGATCCCAGCTATTTTGGACAAATAGTTCTTCAGACGTTCCCTCTTATCGGGAACTATGGTGTTATTCCATCAGATTTTGAATCATCTAAATCTCACATAAAAGCTTATATTGTTAAAGAGTGGTGTCAATATCCTTCCAATTTCAGAAGCGAAGGGGATATTGACACTTTTCTAAAGAATCAGGGTATTGTGGGAATTTATGATATTGATACAAGGTTAATAACTAAGATTATTCGTGAAAACGGTGTAATGAACGGAATTATCAGCACAAAAAAGCCGGATGAGGATATTATAAATTCTTTAAAAGAATATACTATAAAGGACGCCGTAAAAAATGTCACTTTAAATAAAACGGAAGACTACGGCGACGGAAAATACAATGTAGTGCTTATGGATTTCGGTTATAAAAAGAATATATTAAGGGAGCTTGTTAAATACGGATGCACTGTTCATGTTGTACCTGCCTTTACCTCTGCTGAAGAAATTATGGCAATGAAACCCGATGGAATTATGCTCTCAAACGGGCCGGGGGATCCGGCCGAAAATACTTTAATTGTTGAGCAGCTTAAAAAGCTTATAGGATATAATATACCGACCTTCGGAATATGCCTGGGGCATCAGCTGCTTGCGCTTGCAAACGGCGCTGTAACAAAAAAGCTTAAATACGGGCATAGGGGAGGAAACCAGCCTGTTAAGGATATACTCAAGGACAGAGTTTATATAACAAGCCAGAACCACGGCTATGCGGTTGTGGGTGACAGCCTTCCCGGGGATGTGGGAATAGTGAGCCATATAAATGTGAATGACAACACCTGCGAAGGTATTAAATATAAAAATATCCCGGCATTTTCTGTGCAGTTCCATCCCGAAGCGTCAGCGGGCCCGCTTGACACAGAATATTTATTTGAAGAGTTTATAAATCTAATCGAAGGAGGAGCGCACAAGTGCCATTAAGAAGTGATATTAAAAAGGTTATGGTAATAGGTTCAGGCCCTATAGTTATCGGTCAGGCGGCGGAATTCGATTATGCCGGAACGCAGGCGTGCCGCGCTCTTAAAGAGGAAGGGCTTGAGGTTGTGCTGGTTAATTCCAACCCCGCGACAATTATGACGGACAGCGCAATGGCGGATAAAATATATATTGAGCCTTTGACAATAGATGTACTTAAGAAAATTATTATAAAGGAAAAGCCGGATAGCGTTTTGTCCACACTCGGAGGGCAAACAGGCTTGACTTTGTCCATGCAATTATATAAAGACGGATTTTTGGATGAGCAAAACGTAAATCTGCTTGGCGCAAACTGCGAAACAATTGATAAAGCGGAAGACAGACAGATGTTTAAGGATACTATGGAAAAGATTGGCGAGCCTGTAATTCCGTCAAAGGTTGTTACAGATTTGCAGAGCGCTCTTGACTTTGCTGAGATTATAGGTTATCCTGTTATTGTAAGGCCTGCTTTTACGCTCGGTGGTTCGGGCGGCGGTATAGCCTATGACGTGGAGCAGTTGAAAGTAATCTGTGAGGGTGGACTAAGGCTTTCGCCTATAACGCAGGTTTTGATAGAAAAATGTATTTCGGGCTGGAAAGAGATAGAATTTGAGGTTATGCGCGATAAAAAGGGCAATGTAATCACTGTTTGCAGTATGGAAAACTTTGACCCTGTGGGCGTCCATACAGGCGATTCAATTGTTATCGCTCCGTGCGTTACATTATCCGATAAGGAATATCAAATGCTAAGAACAGCGGCGCTTAATATTATATCCGAGCTCAAGGTTGAGGGCGGCTGCAACTGCCAGTTCGCTCTGCATCCTACAAGCTTTGAATATGCTGTAATTGAGGTTAACCCCAGGGTATCACGTTCCTCGGCTCTCGCATCAAAAGCAACTGGCTATCCGATAGCTAAGGTTGCTTCGAAAATTGCGATAGGCTATACTCTGGATGAAATAAAGAACGCGGTAACAGGAAATACCTATGCCTGCTTTGAGCCTGCGCTTGACTATGTGGTTGTAAAATTCCCAAAATGGCCGTTTGATAAATTTGTTTATGCCAAAAAGACTTTGGGGACGCAAATGAAAGCTACAGGCGAGGTTATGGCGATTGGCGTAAATTTTGAAAGCGCAATGATGAAAGCTGTTCGCGGAATAGAGCTTGGCTTTGACACCTTGAACATGGAAAAGCTGAAATCAAAATCTGCGCAGGAGATTGAGGAATTACTTTATAATTGCGACAATGAACGTTCCTTTGTGGTGTTTGAGGCAATAAAAAGAGGCATTTCCTATGATAAGATTTATGAGATAACGAAAATAGACAAATGGTTTTTGGCTAAGCTTAAAAATCTGGCTGATATGGAAGAAAAGCTGAAAATGAGTGAGCTTGGCGACACAGTTTATCTTGAAGCGAAAAAGCTCGGATTTATGGATAAAACAATAGAGGAAATTTCAGGGCAAAAAATTAAAAATAAGCGGTATGCTTCATTTAAAATGGTTGATACCTGCGCCGCTGAATTTCCCGCAAGCACACCATATTTTTATTCCACCTTTGATGAGGATAACGAGGCTTTGCCATTTATTAAAGAGGATAAAAAAAGAGTATTGGTTTTCGGCTCGGGACCTATTCGAATTGGGCAGGGAATAGAATTTGATTATTCAGCGGTTCACTGCGTATGGGCGCTTAAAAACGCCGGCTACGAAGCTGTAATAATAAATAACAACCCCGAAACGGTTTCTACAGATTTCGACACAGGTGACAGGCTGTACTTTGACCCTCTCACAAAAGAGGATGTTATGAGCGTAATTCAAACTGAAAAGCCTTACGGAGTTGTAGTTGCTTTCGGCGGGCAGACAGCGATTAAGCTTACTGAATTTTTAGATAAAAACGGCGTTAAAATATTAGGCACTTCCGCAAAAAGCATTGATGAAGCGGAGGACAGGGAAAAATTTGATGAGCTTTTGGAAAAATGCCAGATAAAACGACCTGTCGGAAGCACTGTGTTTACAACCGATGAGGCGCTGCTTGTGGCTCACAGGATTGAATATCCGGTACTTCTTCGCCCGTCTTATGTTCTGGGCGGTCATAATATGATTATAGCACATTCCGATGAAGATATAATGCAGTATATGGAAATAATTCTTCAGACGAAAAATGACAATCCGATACTTATTGATAAATATCTTATGGGTATGGAGGTTGAGGTTGATGCAATCTGTGACGGCGAGGATATTTTAATTCCGGGTATAATGGAGCATATAGAGCGCGCGGGCGTCCATTCAGGCGACTCTATTTCGGTATATCCTCCGCAGCATATCAAACAGGAAATTATAGATAAAATAACGGATTATACCTACCGTTTATCAAAAGAGCTAAAGGTATGCGGGCTTGTTAATATCCAGTATGTTATCTATCAGAATGAGGTTTATGTTATTGAAGTGAATCCGCGTTCATCAAGGACAGTGCCGTATATAAGCAAGGTTACCGGAATTCCTATTGTTGACCTTGCGCTGCGATGCAGTATAGGAGAAAAGCTAAAGGATATGGGTTACGGCGCGGGGCTTTATAAAAAAAGCGATTATATCGCTGTGAAGGTGCCGGTATTCAGCTTTGAGAAGCTGCATGACGCGGATATTCATTTAGGACCCGAAATGAAGTCCACGGGAGAGGTGCTTGGTATCGCGAAAACCTTTGACGAAGCGATATTAAAAGGCCTTATAGCGGCAGGCTACACTATGAAAAAGCAGGGCGGCGTATTTATTTCGGTACGTGATTCCGACAAAGCAGAATGCTTAGAAATAGCTCGAAAATTTGATAAATTAGGCTTTGAAATTTACGCTACAATAAAAACAGCGATGTACCTTAGCAAAACAATTAAAAATATTAAAACAATCCCAAAAATAAGCGAGGCTAAATATAACCCGATTACGCTTATTGAAAGCGGAAAGGTTGATTATGTAATATCCACGTCCAAAAAAGGGCGACTGCCGGCAAGAGACAGCGTTAAAATCAGAAGAAAAGCTGTGGAGCACGGCATACCATGTCTGACGTCCATTGACACCGCGAACGCGCTTGCCGATTGTTTGGGAAAGACAACAGAAATAAAAAATGTATATGATATTAATGAGATATTTTAGGAGGTGCGGCAAATGAAATTTACAAAAATGCACGGCTGCGGCAACGATTATATTTATTTTAATTGCTTTGAAAATAATATTGATAATCCGGAAGAGCTTTCAATAAAGCTGTCCGACAGGCATTTCGGAGTAGGCGGTGACGGAATTGTTATGATATGTCCGTCTGAAATAGCGGATGCTAAAATGCGCATGTTTAACGCTGACGGTTCAGAGGGAAAGATGTGCGGCAACGCAATCAGATGTGTGGGGAAATTTTTATACGATAATGGCATAGCTAAAAATGAAAAAATGAACATAGAAACGTTAAGCGGAATTAAAATACTGGAGCTTACGATAGAAAACGGCGTTTGCGAATATGTAAAGGTGGATATGGGAAAAGCGGCGCTTAAGGCTGCGGATATTCCCGTAATTGCGGACTCGGAAACGGTTGTTGATATGCCGCTTGCGGTAGACGGCAGAAATTATAATATAACCTGTGTTTCTATGGGAAATCCTCATTGTGTAATTTTTAGCGACGATGTACAGGGTTTGGATCTTGAAAAAATCGGCAGAAAATTTGAAAATCATAATATTTTCCCTGAAAGAGTTAATACGGAATTTGTTAAGGTAATAGATAAAAATAATATTGAGATGCGCGTATGGGAGCGCGGCTCGGGTGAAACCTTTGCCTGCGGAACAGGCGCCTGCGCAAGCGTGGTTGCCTGCGTTTTAAACGGTAAATGTAAAATTGATGAAGAGGTTGCAGTAAAGCTTATTGGCGGAGTTTTAAAAATTACATATAAAAGCGACGGCAGCGTTATAATGAAGGGGCCTGCTACAAAGGTATTTGAAGGAGAGGTAGTGATATAATGGCATATGCTAATAAAAATTACAGTAATTTAAAAGAAAGCTATTTATTTTCCGATATAGCTAAGAGAGTCGCGGATTTTGCGGCGAAAAATCCTGATAAAAATGTTATCCGCATGGGTATAGGCGACGTTACTCTACCGCTGTGCCGCGCGGTTGTTGACGCTATGAAAAATGCCTGCGAGGAAATGGCAGTAAAGGAAACCTTTAAAGGCTACGGCCCTGAACAAGGGTATGGTTTTTTAAAACAGGCTATTATGGAATACTACGCTAAAAGAAACGTAAATCTTGACATAGATGAAATATTTATATCAGACGGTGCTAAAAGCGATTTAGCTAATATTACGGACATCTTCGGACAGGATAATTTGGTTATGATACCCGACCCGGTATATCCCGTTTATGTGGACAGCAACCTTATGCTCGGAAGAAAAATTGTTTATATTGACGCGAATGAGGAAAATGATTTCCTGCCTATACCAAACGGCGGGAAAGCTGATATAATTTATCTTTGCTCGCCAAACAACCCGACAGGCGGCGTGTATAACAGGCAGCAGCTGAAAATATGGGTGGATTACGCGCTTAAAAACAATGCGATTATCCTTTTTGACTCGGCGTATGAAGCCTTTATAAAGGATGAAAGCCTGCCTCGCTCTATATATGAAATAGAAGGCGCCGAAAAATGCGCGATAGAATTCTGCTCCTTCTCTAAAACAGCGGGCTTCACCGGAACAAGATGCGGGTATACGGTTGTTCCGAAAAATATTGTAATAGATGGGCTAACGCTTAATAAAATGTGGCTCCGCAGACAGACCACAAAATTCAACGGAGTGCCGTATATTATCCAAAAAGGCGCGGAAGCTGTATTTACTGATGAAGGTCAAAAACAGATTCATGATGCAATTGATTATTATATGAACAACGCGAAGTTAATGGCTGAAGTGCTTACAAAAAAGGGTATTAAATTTACGGGCGGCATAAATTCGCCGTATATCTGGCTAAAATGCCCCGAAGGAATGAAAAGCTGGGATTTCTTTGATAAATTATTAAATGAAGCGGCAGTTGTCGGAACACCCGGAAGCGGTTTCGGCAAAAACGGCGAAGGCTGGTTCAGATTAACCGCTTTCGGTGATTATAGCAACACTAAAGAGGCAATGGAAAGACTTGATAAAATAATTTGATTTTGCAGGGCGGGTAAACCGCAATAATTAAAAAAACTAAGGGCTGCAATGGCGCAATTCTTAGCATTAAAATAACCTATGGTATTTATGTAACCTGAAATTAAATGCAAAGGGGCATTTGGCAATGTTTTAGGTTAAAGGAGGTTGTATTATGCAATTAGAAACATTGTGGAACTTAGTTCCTATTGTAAATATTCACGTTTATTATTCTAATATAGATAATTTTCTTTTAAACGAAGATAATTATGACGATTGGGCAATGTTTATTGTTGAGAATGGTATATTCGAATATAATATGGGAGGCGAGGCCGGCAAAGCCGAGGCCGGCGAAATTGTAATATGTCCGCCTAAAACAAAAATAAAACGTAAAACAGTTTCGCCTATATCCCTTCATTTTTTAAGATTTTCATGGAATAATCAGGGATTTTCCAAAAGTATTCCAAAAGGAAAAATTGAAATTTCCGATACGGAGCGTTTGTATTCAACTTTGTCAATTCTTAAAAATTCGGTGGAATTCGGCGGGACATCGCCGGAGATAATAAACCATTTTATTTATGATATTTGGATGCAGTATTGCTATGAAGTAAGCCTGGCTTACTCGGAAAAGCTGAACACAAAAGACAATGGAATTTTACAGGAAGCCGTAGACTATATTCATGCTCATGTTTACGAAAAAATGAATATTAAAGCTGTAGCAAATATGGTAGGGCTGACGGCTGTGCAGTTTGAACGGAAGTTTAAAAGAGAATTTTTAATTGCTCCAAAAGAATATGTAACTGTTTTAAGACTTAAAAAAGCTAAAAATATGCTTATAAACACTAAAATGACATTAGCTGAAATAGCGCAGTGCAGCGGTTATGACAATGAATATTATTTCAGTAATGTTTTTAAAAAGCATTTTAAAATAGCTCCGTCAAAATATAGAGTCAATCATAAATTATAGTATAAAAATGACATAAAATATAAATAATATGTAAGAGGATGGGTTGATTTTATAAAAGAATAATAATATAATGGATGCTGAGTAATAAGCTTTGCATCCTTAATTTTTTGTGTTGAAATTTTGGAAATATATGATATAATAAATACATATACAGGAATAGAAGCTTTCGCTTCTTTTATGTATTTATTGTATCTTTTTATGAAGCAAGCCGATTATGCGGCCTGAACCTATGATATAATAAATATATCTGTTTTGGAGGGAGATGAAAATTAATGTGGTTTTCCAAATCACAGGAAGAAGTTTTAAAAGTACTTAATGTTAACCCAAGTGTGGGGCTTTCCACGGAGGAAGTGAAAAAAAGAATTGAAAAATACGGGGAAAATAAGCTGAAAGGTAAACCTAAAAAAAGCTTATTATCGTTATTCTTTGCACAGCTTCAGGATATGCTTATATATGTTTTGCTGGGTTCCGCGGCGATAACAATTTTTATAGGCGAATATGTCGATGCGATAATAATTCTTATAGTTGTATTATTAAATGCATCTATAGGCGTTTTTCAGGAATACAAGGCTGAAAAAGCAATTGAGGCGCTTCAAAAAATGACAAACCCGAAATCTCTGGTAAGACGTGACAGCGAGGTAAGAGAAATTAATTCGGAAGAGTTAGTGCCCGGAGATATTATTATAATAGACGCAGGAAGGTTTATACCTGCGGATATAAGACTTATCGAGAGCGTAAATCTCCAAATTGAGGAATCAGCGCTGACAGGCGAATCTTTGCCGTCCGAAAAGAGTGCCAAGGATATTTTTGAGGATTTAAAAACCCCGTTGGGGGATCAGTCGAATATGGCATTTATGTCCACTGTAGCTACTTACGGCAGAGGCGAAGGCGTTGTCGTTGGAACGGCAATGGATACTGAAATAGGGAAAATCGCGAAAATTCTTGATGAAGATGCCAATGAAATGACTCCTCTTCAAAAAAGGCTAGATGAGCTTGGCAGAATACTGGGATATATAGCAATAGGCATTTGCGCGTTGATTTTTATTATTGCGCTTTTTCAGAAAAGAGATTTATTTGAAATGTTTTTAACCGCGATAAGCCTTGCTGTTGCGGCAATTCCCGAAGGGTTACCGGCGATTGTTGCGATTGTTTTAGCTCTTGGCGTTACAAAAATGTCTAAGATAAACGCAATAGTAAAAAAGCTTCCGGCAGTTGAAACCTTAGGCTGCGTAAATATTATTTGTTCGGATAAAACGGGAACACTCACGCAAAATAAAATGACGGTTATGAAAATGTACACCTTGGATAACATCAACGATGTGCCGGCAGAGGCATCCGGGCTTTCAGCGGAGGAGGACGCTAAGGAGCTTATAAAATCCTTTGTTCTGTGTTCAGACGCTACTTATGAAAACGGGCAGGGTACCGGCGACCCTACCGAAATTGCATTAATTGTGCTGGGAGATAAATATGACCTTTCAAAAAGAACACTAAACTCCGAATATAGAAGAGTTGGCGAAAAGCCATTTGATTCGGACAGAAAATTAATGTCCACATTAAATGAAGAAGGTCATAGGTTCAGAGTTCATACAAAGGGCGCTATTGATAATATTTTGAAAATTTCATCAAAAGCTTTGGTAAACGGCGAGGTATTGCCTTTAACGGAAGAGATGAAAGAAAAATATTTAAAAATAGCTGAGGAAATGTCGGATGACGCGCTAAGAGTTCTCGGGGTTGCGTTTAAGGATTCAGAAGATATTATAGAGCCCGATGAAATGGAAAAGGAATTGACAGTAATCGGAATGGTGGGTATGATAGACCCTCCGAGGCTTGAGGTTAAAGATTCTATTTTTGAAGCTAAGAAAGCCGGAATTACCCCCGTTATGATTACGGGCGACCATAAAAATACCGCCGTTGCAATTGCAAAGCAGCTTGGAATTGCTCAATCAATCAGCCAAAGTATAACAGGCGCGGAAATAGATGAATTATCCGATGATGAATTCTCAAAGAAAATTGAGGATTACGGAGTATTCGCCAGAGTATCGCCGGAACATAAGGTTAAAATTGTACGAGCGTACAGGGCGCATGGTAATATTGTTTCAATGACCGGCGATGGCGTCAATGACGCTCCGTCACTAAAAAGCGCCGATATCGGAGTTGCAATGGGCATTACCGGCACTGATGTTTCTAAAGGCGCAAGCGATATGATTTTAACGGACGATAATTTTACCACTATAGTCCGCGCGATTGAGGAAGGAAGAAATATATACAGCAATATTAAAAAGTCTGTAATATTTTTATTATCCTGTAATCTGGGTGAGGTTATCTCGATTTTTATATCGGTATTGTTTTTCTGGCCTGTGCCTCTGCTGCCGACGCAGATTTTATGGATAAACTTAATTACAGATACCTTCCCGGCTATCGCGCTGGGTGTTGACCCGGGTGACAGGGATGTTATGAAAAGCAAACCTAGAAATCCTAAGGAAAGTTTTTTTGCCGGAAGCGCAGGGTTTAGAGCTATAATAGGCGGAACGCTTATAGGTATTCTTACACTTGCGGCTTTCTATTTCGGATTAAGTGAGTACGGTTATAGTTTAGGCTCTGCGGAAACTCCTGATAATATTCTTGTTTACGCCAGAACAATGGCATTTGTAGTTTTGGGAGTATCTCAGCTGTTCTATTCTTTATCAATGAGAAATTTATCCAAATCAATTTTTAAAATAGGATTATTTTCAAATATATATCTTATAGGCGCGATAATTCTCGGATGCTTCCTGCAGTTTGTGGTTATTTCGCTTCCGTTTTTGGCAAAGGCGTTTAATGTACAGATGCTTTCCATTAGAGATTGGGGAATAGTAATATTATTTTCACTGATGCCTCTATTGGTTAACGAAATTATCAAGCTGTTTTCAAATGTTTCTAAAAAGAAATAACTGAAATAAAAAAGCGTGCCGCGGCACGCTTTTTTATTCTATAAATTACTAATTTTAGTTAATTTATATACGAAAGTTCAATCCTATATTAAAAAAACCTTGTGCAAGGTGATGAAATTTATATATTGATAGAAAATATATTGACTTTTATTTTAAAGAGGTGTATAATCATTAAGAAAGTTAATAATTAGTGAAATTAAGAAAAGGGGGGATTATTCGTGGATCAGGACTTGGTTAACAAATTTTACAGTTTAACCGAAGCTATGAGAAAAACCGCTTTCGGCAAACATGGTCAAAAATTTGCGTCAAAAAGCGAATTTTCAATGTTGCAGTTTATTGAGCTGTGTAATATTAAATTTGGGGTAGTAACAACAGCTATTCTGAGCGAAAAATTAAGTATAAGCAAGCCTGCCGTTTCGCAAATGATTAACGTGCTAGAGCAAAAACAACTGGTTACAAGAGAAATTTGCAAAGAAGACAGGCGGTTATGGAGCATATCACTGACGGATCAAGGCAATCAAATTTTAAAAGAGGGAAAAGAAGAAATATTAAATAGAATTAATGTTTCTTTAGATGAAATGGGCAAAGAGGACAGCGTTTTATTTTTAGGCTTACTGGAAAAATATTTTAATATTTTCAAAAAATATATATAAGCAGTTAATCACAATATTTATGAAAGGAGGCGGTGCATTTGCTCAAATTATTACAATATACTAAGGTTTACATAGGAATGATATTATGCTCTATTGCGCTTTTATTTGTTCAGGCAATGTGCGACCTGGCTCTGCCGGATTATATGTCGGACATAGTAAATACAGGTGTAATGGGCGGAAATACATTGTTTATATGGAAAACCGGCGGCAAAATGCTGGCAGTAACTCTGCTTGGAACAATATGTTCCGCTACGGTCGGTTTTTTTGCCGCGCAGGTTGCGGCGGGCGTTTCAAGAGATTTAAGATATGATATTTTTAAAAAGGTGCAGAGTTTTTCTAATGCCGAATTTGACAAGTTTTCAACCGCATCGCTGATTACAAGAACTACAAATGATATAACGCAGATCCAAACTTTACTTATAATGGTAATCAAATTAGTTTTTTACGCTCCTATTTTAGGTGTGGGGGGCGTAATAAAGGCAGTATCCGAAAGCAAATCAATGACTTGGGTCATAGGGGTAGCTGTGGTTTGCCTTATCGGTGTGATTATAGTTTTGTTTTCAATCGCAATGCCTAAATTTAAAATGGTACAGAGCCTGATAGACAGGATAAACCTGGTAACACGCGAAAATCTGGACGGAATGCTTGTAATCCGCGCGTTTAACACGCAAAAATTTGAGATTAACCGTTTTGATAAAGCTAATAAGGATTTGACGGATGTCAACCTGTTCGTAAATAGGTCAATGTCGGTTATGATGCCTTCCATGATGCTTATAATGAATCTCACAATGGTTATTATAGTTTGGGTCGGCGCAAAGCAGGTTTCGGCTTTTAATATGGAAATCGGCACAATGATGGCTTATATGCAATATGCTATGCAGATTATTTTTGCCTTTCTAATGCTCGCTATGATGTTTATTATGATTCCTAGGGCAACTGTTTCAGCTGACAGAATTCAGGAGGTTTTGGAAACAGGAGAGACAATTTTGGATCCTGAAGATCCTGAAGAGTTTGACGACAGCTTTGTGCCGAATATAGAATTCCGCAATGTAAGCTTTCATTATCCGGGCGGCGAGGGCGACGTTCTTACAGATATAAATTTTACCGCAAAGGCAGGGCAGACAACTGCTATTATAGGTTCAACGGGCTGCGGAAAATCCACGCTTGTTAATCTTATCATGCGGTTTTATGACGTTACCGGCGGACAAATTTTAGTAGGGGGCAAGGATTTAAGAAGCGTTAAAAGAAAGAATCTTCGCGATAAAATAGGATACGTTCCGCAAAAAAGCATATTATTTTCGGGTACCATAAAGTCTAATTTATATTATGCCGATAAAAATTCGAGCATGGATAATATAAAAAAGGCGGCGTCTGTTGCGCAGGCAACAGAGTTTATAGATTCAAAAGAGGAAGGCTATGATACTGCAATAGCGCAGGGCGGAACAAACGTTTCAGGAGGGCAGAAGCAAAGGCTTTCTATTGCCAGAGCGCTGGTTAAAAACGCTCCTGTTTACATATTTGACGATAGCTTTTCGGCGCTTGATTTAAAAACGGACAGCAGACTTCGCGCGGCGCTTAAGAAAGAAACAGGAAGAAGCACTCTTTTGATTGTAGCCCAGCGGGTAAGCACTATAATGGACGCCGAAAAGATAATTGTTTTGGAAAACGGTAAAATAGCAGGCATAGGAACCCACAGGGAATTACTTGAAAATTGCGATGTGTACGGTCAGATTGCCCGTTCGCAGCTGAGTGAGGAGGAGTTGTCAAGATGAGCGCGGAAACAAAAAGACAACCTCAAGGCGGCGGCATGGGTCCAATGGGCGGCGGCATGGGCGGCGGCGAAAAAGCTAAGGATTTTAATAAAACTATGCTGACTCTAGGCGGATATTTAGCAAAATATAAAATAAAAATAGCTATAGTATTGTTTTTTGCTATATTTTCCACAGTATTTTCAATAGTAGGCCCTAAAATCCTTGGCATGGTTACAACAAAGCTGGTCGAAGGCTTGAAGGCATATTTTATGGGAATGGGGCTGCTGACGGATTTTCACTATATGGGAACGCTGGTTTTCTGGCTTATTGTTCTTTATACAGTTTCCTCTATATGTACATATGTTCAGGGCTTTATAATGTCAAAGGTATCGATGGAGGTTACTTATACTCTTAGAAAAAATATTTCGGAAAAAATGAACAGGATACCGCTTAATTATTACGACACAAGGACGCACGGCGAGGTTCTGTCCCGTATTACCAATGATATTGACATGGTCAGCCAAACGCTTAATCAAAGCTTAATGCAGATTATAACTTCAACTACGACTATAATCGGTGTGTTTATAATGATGCTGTCGATAAGCTGGCTTATGACGCTTGTGGCGGTTGTTGTAATCCCTTTGTCCATGAGCATAGTTATGGTTATAGTGAAAAAATCGCAGGGATTTTTCGCGGCGCAGCAGAAATCTATGGGCGAAATAAACGGGCATATTGAGGAAATGTACGGAGGACACAATATTGTCCAAGCCTTTAACGGTGAGGAAGATTCTATCATAATATTTGATAAAAGCAATGATGAGTTATACGATTCCGGGTGGAAATCCCAGTTTATCTCGGGAATTATGCAGCCTGTCATGCAATTTGTAGGTAACTTCGGTTATGTTATGGTAAGTATACTCGGCGGATACCTCGCGGTTAAAAACGCGCTTGAGGTGGGTGATATTCAGGCGTTTATCCAATACATGAGAAACTTCACTATGCCGATTGCGCAGCTTGCATCAATTTCAAATACACTGCAGTCCACTGCGGCGGCAGCGGAGCGTGTTTTTGAATTTTTAGATGAACAGGAGGAAGCACCTGATGTGGATAAGTTAGTAGAATTAAATGAATTCCACGGAAACGTATCATTTAAGAATGTCCACTTCGGATATAATCCCGATAAAATTATAATTAATGACTTTTCCGCGGAGGTTAAAGCAGGGCAGAAGGTTGCCATTGTAGGACCTACGGGAGCAGGAAAGACCACCGTAGTTAAACTTTTAATGCGGTTTTATGATATAAACAGCGGTAATATATACATAGACGGTCATGAGATTTTTGATTTCACAAGAGGCAACCTTAGATCAATCTTCGGCATGGTGCTTCAGGAAACATGGCTGTACAACGCTTCAATTATGGAAAATATCCGCTACGGTACCTTTGACGCTGCCGATGAAGAGGTTATCGCGGCGGCAAAAGCGGCACACTGTGATGAATTTATTCGGACACTGCCGGGCGGATATAATATGATACTAAATGAGGAAGCAAGCAATATTTCGCAGGGGCAAAAGCAATTGTTCACTATTGCAAGAGTTATTCTGGCGAATCCAAAGATTCTCATTCTTGATGAGGCTACAAGCTCAGTTGACACAAGAACTGAGATTCTTATACAAAAAGCGATGGATAACCTGATGAAAAACAGAACAAGCTTTGTAATCGCTCACAGACTGTCTACAATTAAAGACGCGGATTTGATTTTGGTAATGAAGGAAGGCGACATTGTAGAGCAGGGTAGTCACAAAGAGCTTCTTGCAATGAACGGTTTCTACGCCGGATTATACAACTCCCAATTTTCTGAAGGTGATGTAGAGGAATAGCTAAATAAATCCTATATATAAGAAAGGAATGAATAATATGGAAATTGAAAAAAAGAAAGCAAAAGGGAAAATAAATAATATACTATTTTCAATCATTGCAATTATAATAATGATTGGACTTGGAATTTGGTACTATATTTATTGGGAGGGCAACACCTATTTTTCAACAGAAAACTCAAAGGTAACAGCAAAGCTGTACCAGGTTGCGCCAACAACACCGGGTAAGCTGGTTAAATATACTGTGGAAACGGGCAGCACTGTTAAAGAAAATGAGATAATAGGCAGAGTGGAAAACGGCTCTTATATAAAATCACCTATAAACGGACAGGTGGTTCAATCAAATGTAACATTAAATCAGATTGTAGGGGCAACCACAATAGTTGCGGTAATAGCTGATACAGATAATATGTATATAGGCGCGAATATTGAGGAAACGAATATTGTGAAAATAAAGGAAGGCCAAACGGTAAGCGTTCAGCTTGACGCATTTCCGGGTAAAAAATTTAAAGCTCATGTAGATGAAATTGATAAAACCACACAAACAGCAATAACGGGAAACGCTATGAGCTACAGTACCAGCGGTACATATACAAAGGTTACACAGCTTATACCAATTAAAATAAAAATTGACGACAGCGTTAACTTGGACGGTCTTATAGGCACCAATGCGACTGTTAAAATAAAAATCAGATAGGAGGTTCCTGATATGAAAAGAATAATGAGTGCAGTTTCCATTGCATTATTAATATTTATGCTCGCGGGCTGCGGCAAACAGGCGGCAAAACCCGTTGCCCAAACTGAAAATTCACCGAAAGCCGAAAAATTTGTTACAGGTTCGGGAGTGCTGGAGGCGGATCAGGATTTTGAGGTAAACGCAAGCGTAACGGGCGATGTTATATCCGCTCCTTTTAAGGAAGGGGATTTGATTTCGCAGGGTCAGCTATTATATAAAATTGACCAGACCGATATTTTAAATAATATAGAAAAATCAAGGCTCGCTGTTGAAAAAGCGCAGCTTGCTTATAATCAAAACGCGGACAGCATAAACAAGCTTACGGTACGCACGAATACCTCCGGAACTATTACAAAATTATATATTAATAACGGAGATATGGTTGCGGCAGGCGGCAAGGTTGCCGATATCGTTAATGATGAAACAATGGTACTCAAGGTGCCGTTTATTGAAGAAACAACAAGCGGAATATATGAGGGGCAAAGCGCAACGGTAACAATTGTAGGAACCTTCTATACTGTAAACGGAACGGTGAAAAAGGTAACCTCAGGACATTTGACATCCTCTGACGGCAGTGTTGTTAAAGTGATTGAAATTAATGTTCCTAACCCGGGCACACTTACAAAGGGAGATAAAGGAACAGCGGTTATAGGCGATGTAGCCTGCAACGACGCCGGATTATTTGATTATTCCAGCTCCGAAACAGTTGTTGCGGAATCAAGCGGCAAGGTAAATAATTTAACTGTAAGCGTAGGTGACCGTATATCAAACGGCGGCACAATTACCACTCTGCAAAATGATCCGATTTATACTATGCAGCAGCAGAACGCGATTTCAATAAAAGACGCAAAGCTTTCGCTTGATAATTTAAACGATAAGCTTAAGGATTATAATATTACTTCCACAATTAACGGTATTGTTATTAAAAAGACAATTGAGCAGGGCGATACCATATCGCAGGCGAATATGGGTAAAATGGCGCAAATTGCGGATTTATCGAAAATTATTTTTAAAATGAATGTCGATGAGCTTGATGTTTCCAAATTAAAGGTAGGTCAAAGCGTCAGCTTTACGGCGGACGCAATGCCTGATAAGGAATTTGACGGCACTGTTGAATTTATCAGCGAATCGGGAACACAGGTTAGCGGTGTAAGCCTTTATGAAATTAGAATCGCAGTAAATAATCCTGAAGGGTTAATGCCCGGAATGAATGTAAACGCAAAAATTAAGGTAGATTAATAGAAGGAAGGGATTTCGATTGAAGAAAATAGTATCTGTACTGCTTTCGGCTTTGCTGCTGTTCGGGTCTGTAGCCTGCCTGGCTGCGCCGGAAAATGAAAACGACATTATAGCTCTCCTGACGGAGCTTAATATAATGAAGGGTGATCCGGACGGCAATTTAAGGCTTGAGGATACAGTTTCACGCGCGGAATTTACAAAAATTGCCGTAGCTTCATCAAAATATAAAAACAACGTTGCGACAAATCTTACAATTTCCCCGTTCAAGGATGTTTTATATACGCATTGGGCGGCTCCTTACATAAAAATTGCCGTAAGCAACAATATTTGCAAGGGCTATCCTAACGCTACCTTTGATCCGGACGGAACGGTTCTTTTTGAGGAAGCCGTAACAATGCTTTTAAAGGTGTTAGGCTATACGGATGATGATTTCGGTATATCATGGCCTTACGGGCAGACAGGCTTGGCTGATAACCTGGAAATAACGAAAAATGTCGACAAAGGCATAGGAGATGCACTTACGCGGGGTGATGTTGCGAAATTAGTATACAATACATTGGATACTAAAATGAAAAATTTGCCGTTAAAGCTGATTACCATATTTGATTGCCTGATTATAGAAAATGTGACTATAATCGCGACTTCAAAAGAAGATAATTCGGTAGGCGATAATAAGGTGCTTACAACCGCCGGGGTATACGAATACAAAAATTTTGACCCGTCACAGGTAGGCAAAAAAGGAGACCTTATTGTTAAAAACGGTGAGGATTATGTAGCCTTTACTCCAAGCGAGCAGACATCACAAACATATAATGTAACCTCAATTATAGGCTCTGACTTAGTATTAAACGACACAGTTTTAAAGCTTGAGGAAAATTTAAAGGTTTATTATAAATCACAGGTATCTAATTATAAAAATGTTGTAAACTTAGCCGAAGAAGGGGATACCTTTATAATTTACAGCGGCCCTAATGGAGTTATTGATTATGCTGTGTTGCTGGCGACACATTCACAAACTGTTGATTTCAATATAAATCAATTAGACAAATATGTTGTTTATTCAAAGCTGGATAACGCTATTGCAGGCTACAGAAACGGCACTTTCCATCAGATTGATTTAGATGACGGTACTACAGCCTATAAGGATAAGGTTAAAACTACATATGCGGCAATTAAATCAATACTCGCAATGGGCGATATATTATATGTTAAAAATGACGGCGGCGATATTGATTATATAAGCTATGAAAAAGGCAATATAGACGGACCTGTTACGGTTACATCCGCAAGTTGGAGCAGTAGTTTTAATATGGATTCGGGCGTTAAGATAATGCGTGACGGCAATAAGGTTTCCGAGAGTGACATTAAGGTTAATGATATAGTTTATTACTCAAAGGATTTGAATATGGTTCTGGGCTACAGTGCTAAGATTACAGGTATTTACGAAAAAGCAATTCCTAATAAGGATATGCCTACAAGCATTGTAATATCGGGAGTTACATACTCTATTGAGAGCGTTGAAGCGTTTAATAAATTATCCTCCAGCGGGATATTTGGTTACGGCGATACTGTAACTGTAATGCTCGGAAAAACAAATCAAATAGCAGGCGTAATGTCAGCGGAAGTTGCAAGCGGCGAGATTTTTGGTTATCTTTTCGAAACAGGCAAAAAGGAATTTACCAAAAGCGATTTATCAAAATATACGCAAAATTATATTAAAATAGCTCTTCCGGACGGCGGAACATACGAATATACTACCGACAAGGATTATGACGAATTAAAAAACAGCATTGTAAAGGTATCGTTTACAAACGGTAATGCTAACGCAAGCGCTGTAAAAGCGCAGACTAAGTATTCGGGAACATTTAACTGGAATTCTAAAAAATTGGGAAGCTTCAAGGTTGCGTCCGATGTTGATATTCTGGATGTTATTTCCACAAACAAAGCCGACGCGGGAAATTTTACCGCTGTATTTCCACAAAGAATTAACAGCCTTAATATAAGCGCGAGAAATATTTTATACGCTGATACAAATGACAGCGGTGAAATTACAAGTTTAATATTAAATAATGTAACGGGCGATGCTTATAAATACGGGATAATTAATGATATTGAAATAAAGAAAACAACTAAGTTCATAAGTACAGGAACTTATACGTTTGATATTGGCGGGAAATCTGCAAGCTTTACAAAACCGGTTATATTCAGCGTATATAAAGGTCAGCCGGCGAAATTTATTTTTGCCGCTTCAGGAATACTAGATAACATACAGACAATTGAAAGAATCGAAGGCGGTGTTTCAAAGGTTACTAATACTGCTATAACAGTGAGTGGTAAGGATTATCTGCTCAGTGATAATGTATATGTTTATAAAAAATCATTTGACAATTATTCAATTATTCCGCTCCAGGATATTATAGATAATAAAACATACATTCTTGAGGCATATTGCGATAAACAGCAATCAAGCGGCGGCCGTGTAAGAATAATTTATGCCTCAGAAAAATAAAATTTTAAATCAAAAAAATCACCTCAAAAATGGGGTGATTTTTTTGAAAATTTATAGTTTATAATCATTTAAACGAGTCAAATAATAAAGCGCTAAATAAATTAAAGAAAGGAATAAGCCAAATGTTATTGTAAAAGCTAACGCATATTTATGAAAACTCTGGGTTATGCTATTATATAAACCGATTGGGTTTGATATAATATCCCAGCTGTTCCATCTTATAAACCTGCCGAGATAAATTCCAAAGCTGCTTAAAAACAAAGTTCCCGTTACAAAAAGCCAGCCTAAAGGTTTATTAAATTTAAAGGCAATAATTTTCTGCATTATATAAAGTGAAACAAAACCAAGCAGAAACCCGGTCAGGATAAACAGTGATATCATTATCAAATCGTACCACATTATAAAGGATATATTAGCCTCATTAGAAATATTAAAAGTTTTTCCGCTCAAATGTATAAAATCAGTTATTAAATACGGCGCGTTTGGATAAAAAAGAATCCATAAAATTCCGAGCGCTAATAATACAGCTGTTTTGGATTTATTCTTCCTTTTAACTGAGTAAATATAATCAATTAAAATCGATATGCTAAGCGGAACCCATGCGAGAAAAAGATTCCATATTAAAAACAGGTATAATAGTTTTCCTGTTAAAAAGGATCTGAATATTACCATTACAATTCCCGCAAATGATAAAAACAGATATATCCGGGATAGTTCTATTAATTTTCTATAGGTAAGCTTATAAAACATATTGCTTCAGCTCGTTTTTCTCAGAATTATATTATTTAAAAAAATTATCATATGCGCAAATGCTATCATTTATAACCGATTCAGCCTCAATACTGCCGCATATCTCCTGAACAGAGGTTACTTTGTTTTCCAGATATTTGTATACCTCGAAGAAATGCTTAATTTCCTGAAACTGATGACTTGGCAATTCGCTTATATCATTAAATATGTTAAGAGACGGGTCGCCAAATGGAATTGCGATGATTTTTTCGTCAATCTCATCGTCATCAATCATTTTTAAAACTCCGATAGGATAACATTCAACAATTGACAAAGGGTCAAGACATTCCTGACACAGCACCAGCACGTCAAGCGGGTCGTTATCCTGCGATAAGGTTCTGGGGATGAATCCGTAATTCGCGGGATAATGCGTTGAAGTAAACAAAACCCTGTCAAGCATAAGCATGCCGCTTTTTTTGTCAAGTTCGTATTTTTTCTTGCTTCCTTTAGGTATTTCTATTACAGCGATAAACCTTTTATCTGTAACCCTATCTTTGCTAAAATCATGCCAAGGATTCATTTGCTACCTCCATATATATTATCTTATTTTAAATATCAGCATATTCTTCATAATGATATCTTTTGCTGTAATCTACTATGCCGTTTTCGTCAATTTCATAGCCTAAATCTTTAAAGTGTTTTATTTTTGCCTGCAATGCGTCCTTTTTTAACTGTTCCTCATCTAATAAATTGCTGTCCGCAGGAAAATCGGAGTCTGCGATTTTTACATTGCCTATATCGCTAGCGGCGCTTGTAAAGCTATATTTTGCTTCAATAGTACCTATCTGAATCTTAAACTGATTTGGAATATTATCCATTTTATAAGCAGCGTCCACTGCCGAATTTAAAATTATACCTTCCTTTATACCTGCGGTTATATTAATATTAAAATGACAAACATCAGAATAATCATTAACATTTTTCATTACATCTTCCTTATCATCGGTATAGATGCTGTTTACCGTTTCTGTAATAATATCAAAAATTGATTTATCATCGATTTTTAAACTTGCCTGATAGGTTCCGTCAATATTGCTTATTAAAGTGAGTTTATCATCGCCCATCAGCTTTTTAATAATATTTTTAAAAGTATTATAATAGTATATTGAGTTTGAGTAATAACCGTAATTATAAGTTATGCCCTTTAAAATTGTTTCAATTTTTTTACCCGCGTCCATCTCATCGTAGTTTATAACTATATTATTTTGAACGTCAATAGATTGTTTATACCATTTATCTTTAGCGGCATTAACATAATCCTTATCCAGATAATTATATGGATAGCCTTTCAGCATAGCGCCGATGATTAAATCAGACTTAATATAAGCCGCGTTATCATTCATCATGAATTTCATATTTATAGGCTTGTCAAAGTCAGGCGTAATAATGGATTCTTCATCATCATAGCCCTGCTGATATGCCTGCAATATAAAGGTATACAAATTGAAAAAGCCTCCGTTTAATGTATTAATTTCGGCAGATTTTCTGTTCCCGTCAACCTTTAATTCAGCGTTAACATTTGAGGACGCGTTTATATTTATACCAAAGGTTTCGCTGTTTGCGTTTATTTCAAGATTTTGGGTTATCGTATCTTTATAGTTGCCTTTGACCTTTATCATGCTTATTACTTTGCTTAGATTAGAATTTTCCTCGATTATTTGCTTTGCAAAAACTGAATAGTCTATTAAAACCGCCGTATTTTTATCATAATCCCAGCCAACATCAAGCCCCATTGTCTGAGCGAAAAAGCGAAGCGGCACCATTGCTTTATCTTCGGAAATAATAGGAGCAGTGTATATATCTACAGTCTGCACATCATCTTTATTTTTAATTTCAGCAGATGTTTCGCCAATTTTTAAGGTCAGCGTAATATCTCCTTTTGCAGCTGTAATCTGATCCGTATCAATATTATAGCTTATAGAAGCACCCATTTTTTCTGCAAGCGTTCTAAGCGGCGCCATTAAGGTATAGTTAATCATTACAGGCTGAACCTCAAAATCAATAAAATTTCCGTTTAACTGCACCATTATAGGTTTTTCATCTGCAGCGTAAATACCTGAAGCAAAAGTGAAGATTATAATCAGAAACAGACATAAAAATTTTTTCAATATATACACCCCTTAATTATTAATAAATTTATTATATCACAACAGCCATTTAATGTCAATGTTTAACACTTTAATAAATAAAATAACTGCCCCTTTGGCAGTTATTCTTTAATCGGTTTTATTATCTTTACTTTATTGATTCGTTTATCATCCGCCTGTATTATATCAAACTTAAAGCCCTGAAACTCAAATTTATCTCCTTTTTCAGGAATTTTATCCAAAAGGCTGGTAACAAATCCGCCCAACGTATCATAATCAAAATGAGCTTCCTCAGGAACTAAAAGTCCTATAATATCACATATGGTATCAAAATCAGCGCCGCCGTCAATCACAAAGGTATGTTCATCAATAATTTCAGCTTCATTCTCCTCTTCATCATACTCATCCTGGATATTGCCCATAACGGATTCTATTAAGTCCTCCATAGTAACAATTCCGGAGGTTCCGCCGTATTCATCCACTACAATAGCCATATGAATTTTATTTTTCTGCATTTCATTAAATAAATCATCCGCCATTTTAGATTGAGGAACAAAATAAGGTTTAATTAAATAATTCTCAATATTAAATGGCCGCGCCTGCATTTCCCCCACATACTCAAGAAGTGACTTTGTATGTAAAATGCCAATAATATTATCAGTGTTATTATCATAAACGGGCAGCCTTGAATAACCGTTTTCTGACGCTATCTTAACTATTTCAGTAAAAAGAGTATCCTTTTCAACAGCTACAACGTCCGTTCGATGAGTCATAATTCTGCTGACGGTAAGGTCATTAAACTCAAAAATGTTGTTTATCATCATTTTTTCATTTTCAGGAATAACGCCGTTTTCTTCGCCGACATCAACCATCATTCTAATTTCCTCTTCAGTTATTTCGGAGTCGTTAGCGCTAGCATCAATCCCTAATAATTTAAGTATTGCATTGGTTGATGCTGTTAAAGTGCTGACGATTGGCACGAAAATTCTGGATAGCGTATATATAAGCCCGGACATTGCAAGAGCCAACTGTTCCGTTTTTTTCATTGCTATTCGTTTGGGAACAAGCTCGCCGAAAACAAGTGTAAAATAAGATAAAATTAACGTTATTATTACTACTGAAATACTGTTTAAAATACTTGTTGAAATCGGCATACCTAATTTACTGACATATTGTGCTAGTTTGTCCGAAAAATTATCCGCAGCAAAAGCGCTGCCCATAAAACCGGATAGCGTTATACCAACCTGAATCGTTGATAAAAAACGTGAAGGCTGGCTTGTAAGCTTTTCAAGCTTTATTGCTCTTTTATCACCCATTTCAGACATTTTCTGAATTTTAACATCATTCATTGAAATTACAGCAATTTCGGCGCACGCAAACATCGCGTTAAGCGCAATTAGAAAAATTTGAAATAAAATCTGCCATAACAGCGGATCTTCAGACATAAACTTAACCTCCAAAAATATCGGGAAACCTTAAATTCCCCAAAACTATATATAATGCTATTATATATCATTATACAGGATTTGTCAATAGATAAACTATTCAACTAAGGGCAGCCATAATATGGCTGCCCAAAAGCTTTGTTAAACCTCCATGATAACCGGAAGCAGCATTGGATTACGTTTCGTTTTACTGTATAAAAATGTAGCCAAATCATTTTTGACATTCGATTTAAGCGCAGACCAATCGGTTACGCCTTTGCTGCTGCATTTTAAAATAGCGTCTCTCGCTACCTCGCGGATCTCGTCCATTAAACCGTCTGATTCTCTGACATATACAAAGCCTCTCGAAATTATATCAGGACCGGCGATGATTTCCTTTGTTTGAGCTGATATTGTAACAACTATTACAATGAGACCGTCTTCGGCGAGATGTTTTCTGTCGCGCAGCACAATGTTACCCACATCTCCGACACCGAGTCCGTCCACGAGTATTTTGCCCGACGGCACTGTGTTTGTCTTTTTAGCTTCCTTTGAATCAATTTCAAGCACACGACCGATATCCATTACAAATATATTCTCTTTAGCTAATCCCATTTTTTCAGCAAGCCTCGCATGCTGAATCAAATGGCGGTATTCTCCGTGTACAGGTATGAAATACTTCGGTTTGGTAATGCCAAGTATGATTTTAAGTTCTTCCTGACACGCATGACCGGAAACGTGCACTTCACTTAAAGATTCATAAATTACATCCGCGCCGAGCTTAAATAATTCATCAACAACCTTTGAAACCAGCTTTTCATTACCCGGAATAGGATTTGCGGAAATTATAACAAGGTCGCCTTTGGTAATTTCAACCTTTTTATGCCCTGAAAAAGCCATTCTTGATAACGCGCTCATAGGCTCACCCTGACTTCCCGTTGTACAAATAACAATCTGATTAGGTTTATAGCGTCCCATTTCTTCAATTGATATAAGCGACCCGGGAGGGATATCCATATATCCAAGCTGCTGTGCAACTTCCACAATATTCTCCATACTGCGGCCTGAAACAACAATTTTCCTGTTATTTTTCACCGCTGAATTTATTATCTGCTGAACCCTGTGAATATTAGACGCAAATGTAGCCACGATAATACGCTGATCTTTTGCGTTTAAAAAGATATCATCAAAGGTCGATCCAACACTGCTCTCAGACATTGTATAACCATGCCGCTCAACATTAGTACTGTCTGAAAGCAATGCGAGCACACCTTTTTTTCCGAGTTCTCCTAATCTTCCAAGGTCAATCATCGTTCCGGCTATAGGCGTTGGGTCAATTTTAAAATCCCCCGTATGAACGATTACACCCTCGGGTGTATGGATAGCCAGCATAACAGAATCGGCAATACTATGATTAGAATGAATAAATTCTATCGTAAAATTGCCTAATTTAACTAAATCGCCCTGCATAACACGATTCAGTTTAGCTTTGCTCAAGAGTCCGTGTTCCTTTAATTTTCTTTCTACAAGGCCTAAAGTAAGCCTTGTTCCATATATAGGAACGTCCAAATCCTTCAATAGATATGGAAGCCCTCCTATATGATCCTCATGTCCGTGTGTTAAGATTACTGCTCGTATTTTTTCCTGATTTTTAACCAGATAAGTCATATCCGGGATTACTAAATCCACTCCGAACATTTCATCATCCGGAAATGCTAGACCGCTGTCAATTACAATAATGTCATGGCCGCACTCATAAACATACATGTTTTTTCCGATTTCATTGAGTCCGCCAAGTGCTACGAATTTTACTTTTGGTTTGCGAGCCAAAAAATTCACCTCCGTTAAAATTTACAGAGTGACCACTTAAACTATTTATGTTTTATTCCGCTGGATGATTTATATAAAAATTTCTTTATTTTCATTCGGGGAAAAATACAAAAATATAAATTTATGTGACTACTCTAAGCTCCGGTCATAAAATAATATATTGAGAAAATCTTTGCTTTTTACAGCATGATTTTTATCAAACGTGTTAAATATATATTCAAATAAATATTATAATATATACGCTTATTATATATTATAACACAAATTTTGCAAATAATAAAGCCTTTTTCAAAATTTTTTTACGTTATAGGAAATTGGCAGAACTACGCGGTTGCGATTTAAGTGCTTTTACATCGTTAGTACGCGATTTGGGTGCAGGCCCCGCCTGATTTTTGCTTATTTAATTGCCGATATTAAGTATGTATATAAGGCAATTAAATTTTTGAATTGCGGAAATCCGCTATATGGATTTCCGCATTATATTATTTCTTTAATATATTATCTATTTTATCTTTATATTCAGCAATAAGCTCCTGAGCGAATTCCTCGGTATAGCCCTCGCAAATCACTCTGCAGGTCGGTTTATGGGAATGAGGCAGCAGCAATATCCAGCCGCCTTTTTCATATATTTTTACGCCTTCTGTGAATTCCATTTTTTTATTTGCGTTTTGGGTAGCTATCATTTTTATAAGCAAACCCTTATCCTTAGGTTCGCAATGGGTTTCATGAGTTGCCATATAAAACTTGGGAATTTCTTCTGTAAGCGTATTTAGGCTTATTTCATTGCTTTTCATGAAATCAAGAATTTTAACAATTCCGCCTATAGCGTCAAATTCTATTACAAACTGTGCTGAAATCGCAGTGTCACGCCCTTCCTGCGTAAGCTCTGCCATTACATTAATGGGTGATGACTTTGTCCTTATAACCGTTCCACGCAGTTTATCCGCCATTACTTCAATTACACTCGGCGAAGACACTCTCGCAACATATGCTATAGACGGTTTTGTTTTAAACTGTATAAGCGCGGAAAGACAAAGCATCATATCGTCGCTGAGCCTTGTGCCGTTTTGGTCAAATAATACCAGCTTTTCACCGTAGCCGTCTATATAAACACCCATATCATAATCTTCGCTTTCAACCTCGTTTGCGAACTGGCGGACATCCTTTTCGTTTTCAATGTCTATGGTCTGAGATTTAAATTTATAACTGCATCCCAAATCATCCAAAACCGATTTTAAAAGCCCTTGAATCAGCGCGTTTTTTACGTTTAACAGCAATGTAAACGGCAGTTTGCTGTTTTTGCATTTATTCACTATATCGCGCAGATAATAAAATTTATAGCTGTGGAGAGAAACAATCTCCTTTAAGTGTTTTTCGTCTTCTCTTATATATTCGCCTCGTGAGAATAAATTTTCTATTTTACGTTCAGTATCCTTGGTTATATTAGCTCCGTTTTTATTAATAAAATCTATTTGCAGATTTCCTGTCTTTTCATCTGACGAAATATGAATACCGCCAGATAAAGAATAAAATTTTATACCCGAACGTGTAATGGGAATAGGCTGGGGTCCAAAATCAATACATTGGCAGCCTGTAAGCATAATTCCGGTCATAATCGCGAGCTTTCCCATAACCGCGCTGTTGCTGCCGTTTGAGCTAACACCAATTTTGCTTCCGTTGCCGCATAATGTAGCAAAAACCGCACCAAGCCTTAACATTGTTTCCGGTCTTAACTCGGAATTAATTCCGCTTGATATTCCTTTTTCGCCAAACGCGACTTTTCCGGCTTTATCGCTTCTGATTAAATTTTCATATATTTCGCTGTCTTCCTCAATAAATTTATCATTCCATATTTTAACTCCATCGTTAAGGACTGCGCCGTTCATTATTATTGTATTACTGCCTATTACAGAATTATTGCACAGCCTGCAGTTAGGATGAATTACAACTCTGTCGCAAATAATGCTTCCCTCAATTAAAGTGCCGGTCATAATATGCGAATATTCCCAAATCACGCTTTCCGTTATATTTACATTATTTTCTATAATACAGCCGTTGCCGATTACTGTGTTTGCGCCTAATACGCTGCCCTCATGGATATAACAATCGCTGCCGATATATAAAGGCGAGCTTAACATTACTCCGCTCTCAATTACGGTGTTTTTGCCCACCCATATACCGCTTTCAATTTCGCGGCTTTCCATTTGGATGAGCACTTTTTTGTTCAGTACATCATTCTGACAGCTATGGTATGCGTGTATATCCCCTATATCGCACCAGTAACCTTCCGCCGTATATCCATAAATCGGTATTTTTTCTTTCATTAGCAAAGGAAATAAATCCTTAGAAAAATCAAACACCTTGCCCTCAGGAACATATTCCATAACCTCCGGCTGAATAATATAAATACCTGTATTAACTGTATCGCTGCATACCTCGCTCCACGATGGTTTTTCAAGAAAACGGATTATTTTTCCGCCGCTATCCGTTACCACTACCCCGTATTCCAGCGGATTATCCACTTTTTTCAGTACTATGGTAACCGCAGATTTATTTTTATTATGAAATTCTATCGCCGACGTCAAATCAATATCAGTTATCCCGTCTCCGCTTATAACGATAAACGGACTTTCTATAAACTCACCTGTATTCTTTACGCTTCCGGCAGTTCCAAGCGGCGAATTTTCAATATAATACTGAAGATCTACCTCCATACTTTCACCTGTTCCGAACAATCCGGTAACAAGCCCGGGCATATACTGCAAGGTCATGGCAATGTCCGTTATGCCATGCTTTTTCAGCAGATTAATTATATGTGTTATAGTCGGCACTCCTGCAATCGGTGTTAGTGGTTTTGGCAATAAACAAGTAAGAGGACGCAATCTGGTCCCTTCTCCTCCTGCCATAATAACTGCTTTCATAACATTTCTCCTTCCGCCGCTATTTCGGCATAGAATACAACATAATTTATTAATACTTTAATATTATTGAACAATTTAATATATTTATTCATTTGATTCTATTGAATTAAAATAAAATTTATGCTATAATCAAGCAAAAGGAGTTGACAGATAATGAAAGCATTGGTTACGGGAGCGTCCTCAGGAATCGGGTTTGACATCGCGAAGAAGCTAGGTGAAAGGGGATACGATATTATCGCGGTAGCGCAAAGCGAGCAGCGTCTGCAAAAGCTCAAGGATACGCTGAAAGGAAATGTAAAGGTAATACGCATGGATTTAAGCGCTCATGAGAATTGCAGAAATTTATATGAACAGATTAAAAGCGATGATATTGATATTTTAATAAATAATGCCGGTTTCGGCGGACTAGGCGATTTTTCCGAAACGGATTTAGACCGCGAGCTTACTATGATAGGCACAAATATATCCGCCGTGCATATACTGACAAAGCTGTTTTTAAAGGATATGATTAAAAAAGATAGGGGATATATATTAAATGTAGCGTCTATTGCGGCATTTATGCCCGGTCCGCTCATGGCAACCTATTACGCAACAAAAGCATATGTTTTGCGATTGACGCAGGCAATTCATACCGAGCTGAAATCAAAAAAATCAAATGTTGTGATTAGCGTGCTATGCCCCGGCCCTGTTGATACAAGGTTTAACGAGGTCTCGGGCGCGAATTTTAAAATAAAACCGTTAACCTCCGATTATGTTGCGGAATACGCGCTTAAAAAAATGTTCCGCCGTAAGCTTGTAATAGTCCCCGGCTTTACAATTAAACTCGCAAGACTATCAAGCAAAATCGTACCCGATTCAATTTTATCCGCCGCCGCGCATTATATACAAAAAAGAAAAGCTGAAAAATGATTATAATAAGTATTGACTTTTAGGTAATTTAGTATTATGATAAGTATCATATAGAATACTTTAAGAAGGATGATACAAATATGGATATTTCGGAATTAAACCAAAATTTCTCTAAGGTTATAAAAGAAATTGACAAAACCGGTATAATGATTGTAAATAAATATAATAACCCATCTTATGTTTTGATGACAATTGATTTTTTTGAAAATTTAAAAAAATATTTTGATTGTATCAATTCTCTGCAAATTAACCAAAAAGAAAGTAATGCTTTAACTCCTACTATGACTTTACATGAAGCTATGATATGCGTTTTAAACGAACAGCCTAACAAAATAATGAGATATAACGAAATTGCAGATGAAATTTGGAAAAGAAAGTTATATACTAAACATAACGGACAAAAAGCTACCTCAGGACAAATTTTACTTAGAGCAAAAAATTATAAGAATTTATTTGAAATAGTCGATAATTATTATGTTTCCTTAAGATAAGTATTAATTGGAGGGATATATATGAAAATAATTTTATGGATTGGTACATTTCCTCTATTTTATGGTTTGAAACTTTTGTGGAATTGGACATATATTGACTTTAAACAATGGAATAAACTTAACGATGAGTATAAACGAGCTTTACCTATTAGAATAATAACTGTAATATTATTAATTTCTATTGGCTTATACTTGTTTTTTGGCGTTGGTTATTTTTTACATAATAAATATTAATAAATTAATTTATTAATGATTAAGCTATTGGATTACATATTCCTTTGCAATAATCTCACAAAACTTTGTCATTTTTTTATATCTTACAGGTTTGTTATTGATTTTATATGAAAAAATAAATATAATATAGATATAAAATCAAAAAGGACGGTATTAAAATGATTATTTATAAAGCCAAAGATTACAAGGATATGAGCCGCAAAGCGGCGAATATAATTTCAGCCCAGGTTATTATGAAGCCTAATTGTGTTATTGGGCTTGCGACAGGCACATCTCCTATAGGAACATATCATCAATTAATTGAATGGTGCGATAAAGGGGATTTGGATTTTACCGATGTAAAAACCGTAAATTTGGACGAATACAAGGATTTGCCCAGAAAAAGTGACCAAAGCTATTATTATTTTATGAACGAAAATTTATTCAAGCATATTAACATAAAGCCTGAAAATACACATCTGCCGGACGGTATGGCTAAGGACGAGGACGCTGAATGCGAAAGATATAACGGAATAATCCGTTCACTCGGCGGAATTGATTTGCAGCTACTCGGAATCGGGCATAACGGACATATTGGCTTTAACGAACCCGGCGAGGCTTTTGAGAAAAACACTCATTGCGTAGCTTTAACCGAAAGCACAATCAACGCGAACTCAAGGCTTTTTAACGACCCTGCCGAAGTACCTAGATACGCGTATACTATGGGAATAAAAATGATTATGCAGGCAAGGAAAATTCTCGTTGTTGTGAACGGCGAGGATAAAGCCGAAATCGTAAAACAATCATTATTCGGGCCTGTAACGCCGTCAGTTCCAGCCTCTATTCTTCAAATGCACAATGATGTGACTCTTGTAGGCGACGAAGCCGCGCTGTTAAAAATTAATATTTAGTGTTATTATACCAAACAAAAAAAGGGAGAATCCGTTTAAAGCTTCTCCCTTTTTATTTGCACTTTTCCAAAAATATTCTTATATTCTCTTCCTCTTTTCTTCTATCAGCCCCTATTCTGCCCAATCTGTCACACAAGCCTAAAAGCGCTATTTCATTTACGTCGGATTGTTTTTTCATTGAATATATATCAGCAAAGGGCAAATCCTTCACCACAAAAAGTATCTGCATATGCCATCTTACTAAGCTTGTGACGCCGTTTATGAATTGTTCATTTGAAGTAAATTCCTTTAAAAACTCGGCCGCAAGCCTTTCGCCTGCTATATCATGCTCATATGAGGTAATCTTACCATTGCGGATTTTTGTGGTGCTTGGTTTTCCGATGTCATGCAGCAATGCCGCCCACATGAATATTTTTTCGTTTTTGCTTTTATTTTTAACCTTTGCCGCCTCATCTAATACCATCATTGTATGATTCCATACATTGCCCTCGGGATGATATTTTGGGGTTTGCTCAGCGCTTTTTAGTTTTTGAAGCATTTCAAGCGGATATTTATCAAAGAAAGGCTCATGTGAAATTTTATTAAAATATTCCGACGGGCTTGCGTCATTTAGTAAATGCTCTGTTATCTCGCTGAATATCGCGTTCATTTTCTGTTATCAGTATTTCTGTCGTCAAGTCCGAATACCGCCCTTGCGCTTTCCATTTGGTTATCATGTTTAATATGTTTAGAGCGAAATTTTCCGTCGTCTTTTTTATGATTTTTTGTGCTTTTTTCCTTGTTATCGTTTCCCATTTTAAGCTCCATTCCGCCGCTGTATAAATGCGGCATAATTTCTTTTAAGTTTCGTAATTAACCCTTTTTCCGGAGCCTTGCTTATCCGCCGCCCCGATATTATCCTTTAATTTACCCAATGAAAGCTGCTGCTGTATAGCTTTTTTCTTGTTTTCGCGGCTTATCTTTGACATAGCTTATTCCTCCTTAAAATATATTCTAAAGATATCTTCTGTGATTATTATTTCACTTTTATAGTTATTTATTCCAATTTTAAGGATAAAATTAAGGAAGGTATAATACCTTCCCGTTAAAGTGTCAAAAGCTCGCTTATTTCATCAATAATATTTTCAGGATTTACTGAGCTTTTAAGCTTATCTCTTGAAAATGATGTTGTAATAGCAACATTATGCATATTAGCTGCTTTCGCGGCCTGTATTCCGTTTATCGCGTCCTCAACCACAAGACATTCCTGCGGCGGAATATTTAAATAATTCGACGCAGCTAAATAAATATCAGGAAACGGCTTTTTATTTTCAATATCATTGCCGCTTACCAGATAATCAAAGAAATTTTCGTCAAGCCCCATTGAATCAAGATTGTATTTTACTTTAATCATATCGGCGCTTGAACACACGGCAATTTTATACCCTTTTCTTTTAAGATCTTTTAATACCTGCGTAACCCCGTCATATGCAATTTTCTCCTTTTTTACAAGCTCGCCGTAAATAGCATAAGCGCGATGCTTCATATTTATGTCATATTCATATCCAAGCTTTTGCGCTGTACCTCCAACATATTTATCTTCACCCGCGCCTACAAATTCTTCAAAATCCTCAGGCTTCGACTCTATTCCGAATTCCTTTAATGCCATCATAGCCGATTTTAACATTATTTCTTCAGAATTTACCAAAACCCCGTCCATGTCAAATAAAATAGCTTTAATACTTTCCATAATCCACCTCCGTAAATATTATAAACTATATTATTATAAAATTCAAGTATAATTTTAATTTAATGATAATCCTTTAGTAGATACAACTGTAATTTTGAAATCCTTTTTCACTGTAATTGTAGCTGAATCGGAGTTAACATATGTTAAAGTTAATGTATTATAGGCAACGTATATCTTTTTGATTGAAGATATATTTTCCTTTAATTTTACCTTAAATATGAATTCGTTTGAGTTATCTATTAAATTAACAGGCCCGATTATAAGTTTATTTCCGCTAAACATGGATTGAAGTATATTACTAATTTGCCCGCTTGAGGAAAGCCCTAAAACATTTGCTGTGTTTGAAACTGGTGTAAAAATACTTGTGTCCCCTTCGTTCAAATTTATTTTAAGCACCATATTTGTAGAGTTCGGAGGCAGCGTAACCTTATAAAAAATTGAATCACCGGCGAAATATGTTATATTATTACTAAAGCTTGCAACGTTATTTACAGGTGCGGGAAATACAGTGCCGTTAATATCAATTCTAATTATGTTTGAATATTTATCTTCGGTTGCTACTATAATTTCAGGTTCCCTTTGTTCTTCCGGAAGAATTAAAGCTGTTTTTTTACCTCCGGCGCTTACGGTTAAGGTAGAATTAAATGTGATTCTTTTTCCCACACATACTCTGCCGCCTACTGTAAGGCTTGAAGCACCGTTAACGGTAAAATCACGGCAAATAACAAAATCTCCGTTTGTTGCTCTTACAGTTGCCGATTGATTGCATAGCATACTCCCTAAATATATATCATTTACAGCATTAATCTGAGAATTGGCGTTTACTATTAAATTGCCGCTTATTACTATAGTGCTGGCATTAATGGTTCCGCCCTGATTCAAGGTCACCGAATTCGCATATAATGTATTTGCTATGGTAAACGTACTGTAACCGTTATAATTTACATTGCCTGTATAAAAACTGCCGTCAGCTCCGTTTACCTTATTAGTCTTAATAGTAACAGTCTGATTGGCGTTGAAATTATTTTTCACAATCAAATTACCGTATATTTCTAATCTTCTTACAGAATTTGCAGTTAAGTTTTCCACAATAAGAGTAACCGATTTTGTAGGGGAACCGAGCGTTACATCCTTTGTAAGATCCAAATTATCTGTTATTATAGTTATATTTGAGCCAGAGGAGGCTTGCACAATCTGCTCGATTTGTTCTATGGTTTTATCATTATATCTTGTAGCTCCGCTTTCAAGCGCTGTTTGCTGGCCGTTTATTAAATTTCTGAAATATTTACCGTAATCATATATAGCTTTTCTCAAAAATTTTAAGGATATTTTATTTATTGAAGCCGGCATTGTTGTATTTGAGCTATGGTCTACATATATCGTAGACGTAGCGGAACTGACAGTTTGCCGTTCAAGTATATTTGTAGTAAAATAAGGCTTTCCATTACCGTTACCCGAGCCACCGATATATGTTACGGTTTCAATAGAGCCTTTCACAACAATTGATACGCTGTCACTGTTTGTGTTAAAGGACAAATTGGAAAAAGTAACATATCCGTTACTGTCAGGCATTCCTTGAATAGCAGGGTCTATATCAATTGTTTTAATTACATTTTCACCGCTGTCGCTTATTATGATTTGTTCCTTTGTTATTCCGACAAGACGGTAATAAGAAATTTCAAGCAGGTATTCGCCGGCTTCTTCATCGGGCGTAATTGTTGTTTCACGAATCAATAGTTCTTTAGTTTCTGTAGGCGATTCTGTGGGAACAGGCGTAACCACGGGGGTAGAAGTAGGCAGAACGCCCGTACCTAATATTACGGAGGAGGTATTTCCTCCTGCGTCGACTGTAAATATATACCCGGAGTGGGTTATATTGCCGCCGACAGCCACTCTGCCACCAACGTCTATAATCATTTGATTACTATTTGTAAGATCATTCTCAATTATCAAATCCCCGTTCATTGAATTGACGAAAACCTGACTGGAGGATGTAAATGAGCCTAAAATAATATCTCCCGTGATATTAAAGGTCTGCGACCAAACTATATTTTTCAGATTTCCGCCGATAAATAATTTATTTGAGGTTACATTTATTTTACCGCTTATTGCGAAATCATTTTTTATAAATATAATACCATCGGCGGTAAATGAAGAATTATAGCTGATACATGAAACGCTGCCGTCAATTATTATGTTTGAGGCGGAAGCGCTCATCATTTGATCCATTCTCAGCTCGTTAAATACATATAAATTGTTAGTTATGTTTATATCAGTGTCGTTTGACGCATTTATTAAGTTCTCTGTCACAATTAAGTCCTTGGCTGTTATATCGGCTCTGCCGGTTAATTGAAAATTATCATTAATATAAATTGTTTCGGTAATGTCAAATGAGGTACTCCAAGCGGAATTTGTAACGCCGCCGTTAACAATTAAATTTTTACCGATAATATCGGTAAGCTGTGTTATTTTAAAATCGCCTTGTATATAAATGTTGTTTGTAACGTATAAGGTTGAGGCATTGCCTGCAAAATTCAGGTTTTTGCCGGCAGTAAAGCTACCCGAAGTTATATTGAACTGGCAGGTCAGTGTAAAATCCTCGGATACGTAAAAATTATTCTCAATATTAAATTCAGAATATGAGTTAACCGTTGAAGAACATGCTATTAATAAGTTTCCGTCGGTTGACGATGTCTTATTTATATAAAAATTAGTATTCTTTGTATCAAGGCTGCTGAGTATTATAAGGTTTCCGTAAACCGTAATTGATCTGTTGGAGCTTTCAAAGGATAAGTTGTCGATAATTATGTTGACTGATTTTTCAGAGCTTCCAAAGGTAAGATTTTTATTCGTGTTTAGATTTGCTAATCTGTAAGTTGCACCGCTTTGACCGTTGTTAATTTTATTGTATAAATCATTCAGGCTGCTAGCAACAGTAACGCCAACATTATTTTTGTAATCGGTTATTTTTGAATTATTTGCCGTAATAATATCAACATTGTCGTCGACTATTGAACTGGAATCGATATATGTATCCTCATAGCTTGACATTTTGTCAATAAAATAATTCTTAAACGATGTAACAGCAGCCTTTAAATCTGCTATTTTTTGCACTGTAATATTTGCAGGCACATTTGCGGTTCTTGAATTATTCTCCAAATATATCTTTGGCAGCTTTTCAGGAACGCTTTCACGTTCACTGTCAGACGTGGATATATAAGGAGGCGTTGAAGCCAATATAGATAATGTTAATATCAAAAAAACAGAAATAAGAACTGATATTAACACATATTTATTAAATTTTAACATAGTCCTCATCTCCATTCTATTTTATTTTGTACTTTTATGTTAATTTACATAAATATCCCAAGTTAATTAATGTCTACTGAATAAATGCCCATTTTTCATATTTCCTCAAATCAGCAAACCAACCACATAAAACTTGAAAAAGGGCGCAAAGAACCTTACGCAGGTTCAGCACGACAATAGACAGGGCTATGGC